>ERZ827150.1639-NODE-1639-length-27210-cov-5.431081_pt1 | contig 27210 bp, 16 predicted proteins | sample MGYA00519779_ERZ827150 | MGnify/ENA primary metagenome ERZ827150 (study PRJEB31778, sample SAMEA3449267) | human gut metagenome | biome: human gut; feature: human-associated habitat; material: faeces | place: United Kingdom | collected 2010/2012 ...
GAGTTCTCTGCAGGGTACTGATGCCAAGGGTGATGGTACTTTCTCTGGTGAGAAAGGTGGTTTGATTAAGGCATACGGCAATGTATTTGCCAACAAGCCAGACAACTTCAGCTATATCCCATACGCAGAAAACAATACAAGCTTCGATGCCTACGAGGTTTCTGATCCAAGTGAGCAGGTTCCTTCAAGCGTAAAGACTTTGGTAGGTGGTACTTCTTATGATAACTTCGATACCAACTCAAGCCTCATGTATGCATACGCTGCTGATAAGGCAGAAGATGTTCCTTCTATCGTAGAAGGCTTCTATGGTGCAGGTCGTTTGAATCATGGTGACATTGATTTCGTTATTCCTGATGAGACAGTCGTAACAAATGGTCATCAGCAGCCATGGCCTGCTTTGGCAAGTATTCTTGACGCTTATACTTCTGGTGTTGTAAAAGTGTTCGGTGAGAGCAATGCAACAGGCGAAGGTGGTTCTACTGAAGGTGGAAGCACTGGTGGTGAGACTGGTGGTTCTGGCGAAGGTGGTAGCACTGGCGGCTCTACTGGTGGTTCAGAAGGTGGCAGCACAGTAACTCCTATCGAGGGTACAGTAACTTGCTCATTTGCTGGAGGTAAGGCTTCTAATAGTAGCTTTACTGTAGCGGGAAACTTTAAAAATAGTACAACTGGGGTAACTGTAGATGGAAATACTTATAATGATTACCTCAAATTAGAATCTTCTGCAGGTACAGTATCTTTTAAGACAACAGCAAAAATGCAGATGACTTGTTATACTGGTGATACAAAGGCAAAATTAAAGATTGATGGTGCTGATGTTACTGGTGATACAACCAAGGGCGTTGTTACTGTAACTCTTGAGGTAGGTGATCATTCTATAGCCAAGGCTGGTTCTGGTTCTAAGTCTTTATATCTCATCAAACTTGTACCTGTAACAGAATAATGAATGTGTTTTGCCCGATGAGGGAAGGATGTATACAATAATTTCAAGGGCTGTCTTTTCTTGAAGAGGACAGCCCTTTTTTAGAAACAAAAACTAATCTTATCTAAAATGAAACAAACAAACTCTACTTTTTCTGCACAGCTTAAGGCTGTTTGTCGTAAAACTCTCTTGGCTTCTGCTTTGCTTTGTAGCTTCTCTATGATGGCAAATGCACAGACCCAGGATGGTCGTGACTTCTCTTTGGATGGCTTCGCTGCCTATGAAGGTACTCCTGGTACCAACTGGTATCGTGTCGGAGGAACTACCGGTGGTGCCGGTGGTAAGGTGGTGAAGGCTGACAACTTCTCTCAATTGCAGGCCTATCTCCAGGCAGCAGACCCATACATTGTTATCGTAGATCATGATATTACTACAGGCATCAAGTGCTATGTGGATGATCTGAGTACCGGTCGTTTGCTTGACGACCAGAGTGGTAAGTCTGGCGTAGAGTCTGTCTATGGCGAGCGCATTATGGTTGCTCCTAACAAGACTTTGATTGGCGTGGTGAACCCAACAACAGGTGAGGCTCCTCTCTTTTCTCATATCACCTTCGTGATGCAGTCGGTTGATAACATTATTATCCGTAACTGCCGTTTCACCATGAAGGGCGTTCCTGTGCTCAGAACAGGTGAGAATAAGATTGTGGCTTGGCGTAATGGAGCACAGGTAGAAGTGGGTGACCCTGACTGCATCGGAATCCAGGCAGATAAGGTAAGTGCCAAGACCGACTGGGGTGGACATATCTGGATAGACCATTGTGAATTCTTCAATGGTGGTGCAGCCAATAAAGACCGCTATGATGGTTTGCTCGACTGCAAGAACAATGTGCAGTGGATGACATTCAGCTATAACTATTTCCACGACCATGACAAGAGCTGCTTGTGGGGTAAGGGTGATTCTGATGTTTATGAGAACTGCCGCACCATCTCTTTCCATCATAATTTCTTTGATCAGATAGAAGGCTCCCGTCTTCCTCTCCAGCGTGGTGGTCATGTACATTATTATAATAACTATATGCGTGGTTGCGAGGATGGCTGGGATATCCGTACAGGAGCTGTGGCATACGAAGAAGGTTGCTATTTCGAAGATACGAAATCGCCTATCCGCTCAGATAGAGGTGGTAGCTTGAATATCTCTAAGGCTGAAGGCTATGATTGTATCTACAAGGGCTGTAACAACTTGATGGAAGGTTATGCCAATATTGATGGCGCTAAGATTAGCAAGTCTTTTCCTGTAACCAAGACAGATTGGGTTCCTACTCAAACCACATCCTCTTACACCCAGCATTATCTCGACAAGACGGTAGATGTTCCTGTCATCTGCGAGAAGTATTCTGGCGCAGGTAAGGTAGAAATCTGGAAGGCTTATACCTCTGCAATTCCTATGGTGGATGTGTCTGAATTCGATCATGCCATCAAGAATTACAGCACAGCTAAGACCTACGATGCAGAAGGAAAGGAAATGGCAGGTGCTACAACCGGTATTTCCCATACCGACATGTTAGCAGAAACCGGCTCCTCTCGCATCGAGTATTATGATTTGGCAGGTTCCCGTCTTTCAGCTCCTCATAAAGGTATCAATATCGTCAGGAAGGTGAACCGTGATGGACATGTAAGCGTGAAGAAGGTAATTATCAGGTGAGAATCCGATAAAGATTCTTGCCTCTTTAATGAAAAAACGGACAAAAGCTAGATAAAGATTTGCTTTTGTCCGTTTTTTCTTTATTTTTGTCTTAAATCTATCTGCAGTTTTCTTCTTTTTTCTCTACTTTTGCAACTGAAAACAATTTTAAACGTAATCACATTTAAACGTAAAACGCAACCTAAAAGTAAAGCAATGAAGAATATTTTAGGAAAAGCCATATTGCTGGCTACAGCACTCTTGTTTTCTATTACGGGCACGAGTTGCAGCAATGATGATAATACCACTCCCGAAAAGGAGAAGACATACGATATGAGTGGCTTCGCCAAGGGCGCCGATGTAAGTTGGCTCACAGAGATGGAGAAGGATGGTGTGAAATTCTATAATCAGAATGGCAAGGCAACAGAATGCATGAAGCTCCTTCGCGAAGAGGGAACCAATTCCATCCGTCTGCGTGTTTGGGTAAATCCGGAAGGTGGCTGGTGTGGCAAGAATGATGTCATTGCCAAGGCTTGGCGTGCTCAGCAGCTCGGCTTCCGTCTGATGATTGACTTCCACTATTCTGATACCTGGGCTGACCCGGCTCACCAGACTGTTCCTGCTGTATGGCAGGGCTATACAGCCGAACAGATGAAACAGGCTGTGGCTGATCATACCAAGGATGTGTTGAAAGCCTTGAAGGATAGAGGTGTAACCAACGTAGAGTGGGTACAGGTGGGTAATGAAACCCGCGACGGAATGCTCTTCAATAGCGATGAGGCTGTAACCGGTCAGGTATCTAAGAATGCAGCCAATTTTGCAGCTTATATCAACGCTGGTTATGATGCTGTAAAGGAAGTTTATCCTAAGGCAAAAGTCATCGTGCATGTAGATAAGGGTCAGGACCTCGGTGGACTTACCTGGCTCTACGATAAGTTGAAAGAAAATGACGGAAAATGGGATGTCATCGGACTGTCTCTTTATCCGGAAGATGATAACTGGCAGAGTTATGCAGAGAGTTGTCTCTCTAACATCCAGACTCTTTCTTCCATGTATGGCAAGGACGTCATCATCTCTGAAATCGGTATGTGGTGGGGCTCTGACCAGGCTGCGCCATTGATGAAGAAGATGGTGGATGGCTGTAAGAAGATTTCTACCTGCGAAGGTATCTTCTATTGGGAACCGGAAGTTTACAACAATTGGAAACCAGCCAACTATATCACTCTGGGTTGGGAGGCATATACCAAGGGAGCGTTCGACAACAGCGGCAAACCAACTGCCGTATTTGATGCATATAAATAAGAATATTAAATAGCAATATGATCAAGAGAAGCATTACTTTCATGACTCTTGCCCTGGCACTCACTACGCTGTGCCAGGCGCAGAGCAGAAAGGTTATCAACCTGCCTTCATGGGACTTCTCCCGTGATGGCAAGGCGTGGCAGCAGGTAGCTGTTCCGCACGATTGGGCTATCTCGGGACCTTTTGATAAGAAATGGGACCTGCAGATGGTGGCCATCGAGCAGAATGGCGAAACCGAAAAGACCGAGAAGTCGGGACGTTCGGGTGCGCTGCCTTGGATAGGTGAGGGTATGTATAAGATGAACTGGACGGCTCCTAAGGGCTATAAGCGTGCCGTACTCGTCTTCGACGGTGCCATGAGCCAGCCTGTTGTCAGCGTCAATGGCAAGGAGGCAGGCAAGTGGGCTTACGGCTACAATGCCTTCCGCATCGACATCACACCTTTCATCCAGTTTGGTAAGAGTAATCTCATCGAGGTACATCTTAATAATGTAGAGGAAAGCAGTCGCTGGTATCCGGGAGGCGGTCTTTACCGTCCGGTTTCCGTAGAACTCTATGGCAACGAAAACTTCTCTACCTGGGATACCTACGTGCGTACCCTGAAGGCTGATAAGCAGGAAGCTGAAGTAGAAGTAAATGCGCTGCTGGAAGGAAAGACTGGTAAGTCGGGCAAGACCGTCATAGCTCTGTTGGAGGAGGCTGGCAAGAAGGTTGCCGAGCAGACCGTCACAGGTGCCAATCCTGAAATCAAGACTACTCTGAAGGTAGCGAATCCTCAGCTCTGGTCTCCGGAATCTCCTTACCTCTATCAGGTAAAACTTACCCGATATGAAGGAAAAAAGGTGGCTGATGTCCAGACCCTGAAGACCGGTATCCGCACCATTGCCGTATCCAAGGAATATGGTTTCCAGCTCAATGGCGTTACCCGCAAAATCAAGGGTGTCTGCCTGCACCACGACCTCGGTCCATTGGGCGCAGCAGAGAATAAGGCAGCCCTTATCCGTCAGATTAAGATGATGAAGCAGATGGGTTGCGACGCTATCCGTACTGCCCACAACATGCCTTCTACCATGCAGATGGAACTCTGCGATTCCCTCGGTATGATGGTGATGGCAGAGAGTTTCGATATGTGGATTTATCCTAAATGCAAGAACGGCTATGCCAAGTTCTTCAAGGAGTGGAGCGATAAGGATATCACCAATCTGGTAAAGCACCACCGCAATCATCCTAGCATCATCATGTGGAGTATCGGCAACGAGATTCCAGAACAGTGGAGCAAGGAGGGTGTGCAGATTGCCAAGCGTCTGCAGGATATCTGTCATCAGTACGACCCATCCCGCCCTGTAACCCAGGGCATGGATAAGGCAGAAGATGCCTTGAAGAGCGGCTTTGCCCAGGTGATGGATGTACCGGGCTTCAATTATCGCGTACATAAATATTATAAGAATATAGAGCAGTTGCCTCAGGGCTTCCTCCTCGGTTCTGAAACCGCCTCTACGGTCAGCTCCCGTGGCGTATACAAGTTCCCGGTAGTGGTAAGTGATAAGGCTACCTATCCTGATGGTCAGTGCTCAAGCTATGATACCGAATACTGTTCCTGGAGCAATCTTCCGGATGATGACTGGAAGATGCAGGATGACTACAGTTGGGTAATCGGTGAGTTTGTATGGACCGGTTACGACTATTTGGGCGAGCCTACTCCATACGATACCTACTGGCCAAGCCGCAGCAGCTACTTCGGCATCTGCGACCTTGCCGGACTTCCAAAGGACCGCTACTATATGTATCGTGCCCGCTGGAACGAGCAGCAGCATACTACCCATCTTCTTCCTCACTGGAACTGGAAGGGTAGAGAAGGACAGGTTACCCCTGTATATTGCTACACCGATGGTGTGGAAGGCGAACTTTTCGTCAACGGCAAGAGTCAGGGCAGGGTTCGCAAGGACAAGTCAAGCCGCCTCGACCGCTACCGTCTGCGCTGGAACAATGTGAAGTATGAACCGGGTGAGATTCGCGTGGTTACCTACAACCAGTATGGCGACAAGGTAGGCGAGGACGTGAAGCGTACTGCCGGCGAGCCTGCACAGATGAAGTTCAGCGTAGAAACACCTGATCATGAGCCTATTGCCTGCATGGTAGAAGGCTGTACCGATGAGCACAATGTGCTTCTGAATGCCGATGGCAACGATCTTGCCTTCATCACCGTGAGTCTGCAGGATAAGGACGGCAATGAATGTCCGCTTGCCGATGACGAACTGACCTTCGAGGTGAGTGGTGCCGGCACTTTCAAGGCAGCCTGCAACGGCGATGCCACATCGCTCGAACCGTTCACCCAGCCACAGATGAAACTCTTCTCTGGCAAACTCGTAGTCATCGTACAGAGCAGCAAGCAGAAGGGCGACATCATCCTGAAGGTAAAAGACAGCAAGCGAAATATCGAAAAGTCGATTACGCTCCAGGCAATATAAGATGACTGAGACAGATTTCAGTTGGTTATAAAGTATATAGTTTATATCGGATCCTCTGGGAATAGCAGCGGCTATTTTCCCAGGGGATTCTTTTTTTTATGAATTTTCTCCGATATTTTTTGGCGTTATCATGAATATTGTGTAAATTTGCACACATGAAAAAGTCAAAAGAACCTATAAACCGCATCAGCATGGCAATTGCTATGCTCTTTATTTCGCTCGCCATCCATGCGCAGCGTTTCGTTAACACCTCCCTTGAAGGTGCTCAGTCCGTTTGTGCCATTACCCAGGACAGTGATGGAATGATATGGCTCGGAACCGATAACGGTCTTTACAGCTATGATGGTTATCATGGCTACCGCCATTTTCAGGAACATACATTCAGTAATACGCGTGTCAATGCGCTCGGTTTCGAGGGCAGGATGCTCTATCTGGCTACTGGCAACGGCATCCTGAAATTCGATACGCAATCTTATCAATATGCCGAAACACCAGCCATGAAGGCTTTTGCCGATGAGGCGAAGCGCAAGCAGCTGAAGGAACTCCGTGTGCTCGATATCAAGGGTGGTAAGACTGCCTTCGGTAGCGATGTCTATGCCTTGCTCTCTACTCCGCGAGGCTTGCTCGTAGGTTCGCTTGCTGGTCTGCGTCTCGGCAGCAGACTGATTCCGCTCCGTGCCGGAGAACAGCCGCTGGTCAATGCGCTCGCCTATGATGCCAAGCGCCGATGCTACTGGATTGGTACCGAGGGCGCTCTCTATTGTGCCGACCTGCAGCTCAGGAACTTCTCACAGATTCCAGCTCTGAACGGCAATTCCATCAAATGTCTTTCTACAGATGCTGCCGGCAATCTCTATATCGGAACCGATAACGGACTCTATCAGATGGCACTCTCCAATGCCATCACCCATTATATCCACGATTCCCGCGATGATGCTTCTATTCCTAACAACATCGTCTGGGCTTGCTTTGTAGATAAATGGCAGAATGTATGGGTGGGTACTGACAATGGACTCTCCCGTCTCACTACCCATACCTATTACCGCTATGTATCGCTCGATAAGATTACGATGTCGGGTGAGGGCAACTGTCTCCATGCCATGCTCCAGACCCGCAACGGCGAATGGTGGATGGGCGGTACCAACGGTCTGGTTCATTTCACCCGGAATGCTGAAGGTTATCAGAATGTGGCATGGTACAAGCAGAACAGCTCTGCCTTCCCGCTGAGTCATAACCGTGTACGCAAGATTTATGAAGACCATGACGGCGATGTATGGATCTGTACCGACCATGGCATCAACTTCTATGACCGCAGTTCCCGTCAGATGCGCAACTTCATCGTCTACGATAAGAGTGGCAAGTATTCTACTGCCTGGGCTTACGATATTCTCCAGGACAAGAAGGGCAGGATATGGATGGGTTCTTATCAGGGCGGTGTCTTCGTGATGGATAAGGCGGCTCTTCTGAGCGGCAAGACCATAGCCGACTGGCATTACTCGGACAAGGGAAAGAATGCGCTCTCTGGTCTGCATGTAGGTCAGATGGTGATGGATGGAAAGGGTAGGATTTGGGTTTCTACCTATACCCGTCTCGACTGCATCAATCCGAACGATATGAAGGTGGTGCAGGTAGCTAACTCAGATGTTGTCAACTATCTGATGGCAGACAGCAAGGGCAATATCTGGATGGGTGATAACAATTCGGTAACCTGTTATTATGCAGCCGGTTCTGTGCTGGGTAACAGCTTTTCTTCCAAGACATGGCAGATTGGTGGCAAGGTAAGTACCATGTGCGATGTGGAAGGCAAGATATGGGTGGTATCGGGCAATGAATGCTGCGTAATCAATCCACAGGGCGAGAGCCAGCGCTTCATGATTCCTTCTGTTGTGCCGCTCAACATCTGTTACAGCAGACAGACTCATGAGGTAATGATGGGCGGCAATGACGGCTATGTGGCAATCAGTTCCGATGTAGCACAGAAGCCTAAGCAGTTTGCCCGCTTGATGCTGGCTGGAATCATCGTAAACGGACAGGCTTGTGAGGAGCGTGGAGAAATCCTGAAACTGAAGAGTGATGAGAACAACTTCACCCTGCAGCTCACCGACCTTCCTTTTGCTGATCATCCTTCAGCCGTTTATGCTTACAAACTCGAAGGCAGTGACCACGACTGGCATTATCTGAACTCCGGCAATATTGATATCACCTACAATGGTTTGTCTTATGGCGATTATCATCTTACGGTTCATGCCGTGGATGGTGAAGGCAAGATAGCCGCCGAGGTTTATTCGCTCGACATTTCCGTCCTGCCGCCTTGGTATCTCTCCTTCTGGTGCAAGCTCTTCTATATCACGGCACTCATCGTGTTTGTGGCATGGCTGGTAAGCTGGTATTTTCTGCGCAAGGAACTGGCTGATGCCCAGAAGCAGAAGGCTGAGGTGTTGGAGCAGGTACAGATGCGTATGGACTTCTTCAACCGTCTGACGGAAGATTTGAAGGCTGCCGTAGCTCATCATTCATTTGATGAGGTGACAGCTCTGATGGTCCGCTACCTGAATGTGAAGATACCTGAGGTGTCATCTTCTGTTTCTACTGGGTTATCCGCTTCGCCTGTATCTGAGCCAGAGTCATCATCTTCAGAACCAGTTCCTGCACGCTCAGAATCTTCTGAAGAGGAAAAGAAGATTGTAGATATCAGCGAGTTGGATGGGGCAGACAAGCGTCTGCTCGAAGAAATCGATGAGGCGATAGAGAAGCACATGATTGATTCCGACTTCAATGTTTCGATGTTGCAGGATGTGATAGGCATAGGTGGCAAACAGCTGTATCGCAAGACGAAGGCGATAACGGGCCGTACGCCTGTAGAGTATATCCGTGAGATGCGTATGAGCCGTGCTGCCGAGCTCCTGAGCCAGGGCAAGTTCAGTGTTTCCGAGGTGATGTATACCGTTGGTTTTTCCAACAGCAGTTATTTCTCCAAATGCTTCTCCAAGGAGTATGGCATGACTCCTACGGAATATATGAAGGTGAAGAGGTAAATGTATCCTTCGGCTTGTCGAGATATCTGCGTCAGCTGATAAAATACGTCCCGACGCAGCAAAAGATACGTCCCGACGTAGTACAAGCTACGTCGGGACGTAATTTCAGCTTTATGAAAACGGCTGCATAGAAACAAAAAAAGTATGTATAGAACTTGTTTTTGCAAACTGTAATCGGATGTGACAAAAAATCGACAATTAACTAAATTTATGAGCAAATATGCTAAAAAACATAGATATTTCATATCAAACATTTAAATTTTAAGCGATTATCTTGGGCAAATAAGAAAATATTCGTAATTTTGCACCGATTTAAGTTAAATAGGTATTTCCATGCGTGCATATTAGTGAAAGAATGTATAAATGGAGGGGCGAAGTGTTGCCCTGAGTGCTTTCGGCTTTTACCAAACGAGAAAAAAATGATAATTATTAATTAATAAACTTGAAACAAACAAGGATGAGAAGATTAACTCTTTTACTTGTCTCACTTGTATTGTTGTCTATCCAATCGGTCTTGGCGCAGAGTTTCAGCGTCAAGGGTACAGTCGTGTCTGCTGAAGACAACGAACCGATGATTGGTGTGACCATTATGCAAGAGGGAACATCAAATGGCGTAGTGACCGATATTGACGGTAACTATACCATCGAAATTAAGGGTGCTTCGAAGGCTACGCTTGCCTACTCTTATGTGGGTTGCGTTACGCAGAAGCACGTTGTGAATGCGCAGACAAATACGCTCAACATCACCCTTGCTTCGGATTCCAAGATGATGGATGAAGTGGTCGTGGTGGCGTATGGCGTGAGAAAGAAGGGAACCATTGCGGGTTCCGTGTCTGCCGTAAAGTCTGAAAAGATAGAAAATGTGCCGGCGGCAAGCTTCGACCAAGCTTTGCAGGGACAGAGTACTGGTTTGCAGGTCATCTCTTCTTCGGGTGAACCTAGCAAGGCGGCTACCTTCCAGATTCGTGGTACCAACTCTATCAACTCCGGCAAGTCGCCACTCTTTATCCTCGACGGCGTGCCAATCTCAAGCTCTGATTTCAACACCTTGAGTCCTAACGACATCGAAAGTATCTCTGTATTGAAAGATGCCTCTTCGACCTCTATCTATGGTGCACGTGCTGCCAACGGTGTGGTTGTGATCACTTCCAAGCGAGGCTTGGCGATGGACAAGGCGAAGATTACGCTCCGTGCACAGTATGGTTTCTCTGAGTTGGCGCAGACCAACTGGAAAATGATGAATACCGACGAGCGTATCCAGTTTGAGAAAGAAGTAGGTTTGGATACAGGTAAGGATTACAATCTCCTTTCAAGAGTAAACGTAAACTGGCTGGACGAGGTGTTCAACGACCGCGCTCCGCTGCAGAGCTACGAACTCTCTATCAACCGTGCTACCGACCGTTTGAACTACTATGTTTCTGGTGGTTTCTACGATCAGGACGGTATCGCACAGAATTCAACCTTCCGCCGTTACAACATCCGTACCAATGCTGATGTAAAGGCTAGCAAGTGGTTGAAGGTAGGTACCAACACCATGGCTGCCTATGAGGAGGCTCAGCAGGCTGACGACGGTAGCTATACTACCGTTACTCCTATCTCAGCATGCCGATTCATGCTGCCTTACTGGAATCCATACGCAAAGGATGGCAGTCTGGCTTCACTTTCAGCAGGCAACTGGGCTGGAACCAGCGAGAACCCTATCGTTTACATGGGCTTGAATCCTATCAAGAACAAGAAATATAAGGTGCTCTCTACCATGTATGCTGAAATCTATCCGATAGAGAATCTGACTATCCGTACTCAGTTCGGTGCCGATTTCACCCATTCTACAGCGTTCCTCCAGTCGTTCCCAAGTCTCTCTTCAAATAACGGACAGGGTACTGCGGCACGCCAGAGCAGCGATGCCATCAACCTGACAGAGACCACTACGGCTAACTACCGTTTCACCCTGAACGATATCCATTCGTTCAACGTGATGCTGGGTCAGGAGGCTGTCAATTTCCACTCAGAGGGTTTCCAGGTATATTCCAAGGGTCAGACCAGCGATCTCCTGACCAACGTATCATCTGGTACACGTGCCAGCCGCTGGGCAGATTCATCTTCTGACTATTCTTACCTGTCATTCTTCATGCGTGGCGAGTATAATTATAAGGAGCTCTACTATGCCGATTTCTCTCTGCGTACTGATGCTTCTTCACGTTTCGGTAAGGATCATCGCTGGGGTACATTCTGGTCGCTCGGTTTCATGTACAACGTGAAGTCAACCGACTGGCTGAAGGATATGAAGTGGCTCAGCACAGCCCAGATTGCCGTAAGTACCGGTACATCGGGTAACTCTGAAATTCCTAACTATTATCACCTGGCTCTGGTATCGGGTGGTGCCAACTACGATAATACTGCCGGTTTCTCTCCATCACAGAGTGGTAACGAGGAATTGGGTTGGGAGTCAACATGGGCAAACAACTTCGCCCTCCGCTTGGGCTTCCTCGACAGAATCAACTTCAGCTTCGAGGCTTATTACAAGCGTACCTCCAATATGCTGATGCGCGTTCCTGAGTCTTACACCGTTACCGGCGAGGGCTATCGCTGGAAGAACGTAGGTGTGATGGCTAACAAGGGTATCGAGCTGAGCGCTGACGGTGATGTAATCCGCACACGCGACTTCACCTGGAATGTAAGTGCCAACGTATCTTACAACCAGAACCGATTGAAGGAACTCTATAACGGTGTAACCGAGTATGTAAACTCAACCACCGGTTTGAAATATGTGGTAGGTCACTCAGTAAGCGAGTTCTTCCTGAACCGTTATGCCGGTGTGAACCCAGCGAATGGTGAGCAGCTCTGGTATGATAAGGATGGCAACGTGACCAACGAGTTCCGTGAGAGCGACAAGGTGATGACAGGCAAGACCTATGATGCACCTTGGATGGGCGGTTTCGGTACAAGCTTCCGTTGGAAGGGCTTGCAGCTTTCTGCCCAGTTCAGCTGGATTGGTACACGCTACGTGATTAACAACGACCGTTACTTCGAGGAGAGCGGTGTAACCTTCGGTACTGCTTACAACCAGTCAAACCGTCTGTTGTACGACCGCTGGAAGCAGCCTGGCGATATTACCGACATCCCACGTTGGGGCGAGGTAACCCAGCTCGACGACCGCTTCTTGGAGAATGCATCGTTCCTCCGTCTGAAGAATCTCAGTCTGTCCTATTCATTGCCACAGAGTCTGTTGCGCAAGACCAACTTCTTCTCTATGGTCAGAATCTACGGTCAGGCACAGAACCTCTTCACCGTAACCGGTTTCAACGGTCTGGATCCTGAGGTTTCATCCAATATTTACCAGGCACAGTATCCGGCATCACGCCAGTTTACTCTGGGTGTTGAATTGCAATTCTAACCAAGAAAGGAGAAAAAAATGAATATCAAAAATATAAAGACATACATCCTGTCGGGAATCCTAGCCCTCTCGATGTCTTCCTGTCTTGATAAGTATCCAGAGGATTCTATCCGCATGGACCAGGCTATCAACACGGTGGGCGACATGGACAAGCTGGTGTACGGTATCTACGACAGTTTCAAGAGCAGCGCCCTCTATTCGGGCAATCTGACAATCCTGCCAGATCTGCAGGCAGACTTCGTGTACTGCGTGAAGGGCTACTCTAATGCCTATGGCGATATCTACCGTTGGAAAGATATCAAGGCTACCAACACCGACATCGAGGCGGTATATGCCGACCTTTATGGTGTTATCAACAATGCCAACTTCCTGCTCGATAATGTAGATAAGGTAAAGGCAAACACCAACAGTGATAAGGAACTCGACAAGTTGGAGCAGTGTGAGGGCGAGGCTTATTTTGCCCGTGCACTGGCTTACTCAGAACTGATCAAGTGCTTCTGCAAGGCTTACGATAGCGATGAGCAGGCTGCGAAGGAACTCGGCGTGGTACTCACAGAGCACTATTACGGCAATGAGCCACAGAAGAGAGCCACTCTGAAGGAATCATACGAATTCGTATTGAGAGACCTTGACAAGGCTGCCGAATATCTGAAGGTAGACGAAGACTTCACCGGAAGTCTCTACAACGAGATTTACTTCAACGAGTATACCTGTCATGCCTTGCGTGCGCGCGTATCCTTATATATGCACAAGTATGATGATGCCATCAAGTATGCATCTAAGGTAATCGGCAGTAAGTATTATACATTGGAGAAGGCTTCTTCCAACACTTATACAAACCAGGTGAACGATTATAAGTATATCTGGACCTATGGTGATTCGCGTGAGGCTATCTGGAAGGTAGGCTTTACCGTGAACAGCTATGGCGGTGCACTGGGTACCATCTTCGATAACTACAACTATGTAACTTATCGTCCAGACTATGTGCCTGAGACATGGGTCATCAACTCATTCGACGCCAATGACCTCCGTGCTGCAGCCATCTTCACAACCCGTGTAACAGGTTATGAGCACGGTTTGCAGTGGCCTTTGCTGAGCAAGTATTTCGGCGATGCAGAATTCCTGAACAACAATATCCTGCATGTTCACCAGCCAATGGTATTCCGTCTGTCAGAGCAGTATCTGATACGTGCTGAGGCTTATGCCATGAAGGGGGACTATAGTAAGGCAGGTAAGGACATCTCTACCTTGCGTACAGCCCGCTACTCTTCATATGGTGGTAACACCTCGATGAGCGAGAGCAACGCCATGAAGATAATCGAGGCAGAGCGCGTGAAGGAACTCTATATGGAAGGCTTCCGTCTGAACGACCTCAAGCGCTGGCACAAGGGATTTGAGCGTAAGGCTGCCGACCAGCCTGCTGCCAACTTCGTGCAGAGCAGTCTGAAGGTTGAAAAGGATGACCCTCTCTTTGTCTGGCCAATTCCTCAGCATGAGCTTGAGGCTCCAGGTTCTGAGATTCAGCCTAATGAAAGTAACAAATAAAATAAGGAGACGATCATGAAGAAAATAATGATGGGATGTTTGGCAGCCGTAGCTGCATTCATCGCTCTTGTGAGTTGTTCACAGGATTATACCACTTATGCTGGTCCAAGTCATATCATGTTCTCTGATACGCTCTATCAGTATGCAGTACAGGAAAGCAACGAGGTTTTCAATGTGCCTGTATCTGCAACCGAAAAAGCTGACTACGACCGCACCTTCGGCGTGGAGGTAGTAGACAAGCAGAGCAATGCCATCGAGGGTAAGCATTACCGCATCCTCAACAACACCGTTACAATCAAGGCGGGTGAGATGGTAGGAAATGTGAAGGTTCAGGGTATCTATGATAACATCGGCAAGACCGACTCGCTCGGCTTCACCCTGAAACTGGTGATTCCGGAGAAGTATAACTGGACAGATCTCTATAAGGACTATGCCCACGTGGTAATGCAGAAGTCTTGTCCTTTCGATATCCACAATTTCTCTGGCTGGTGCATGGTAACATCTACCTTCTACAGCAAGTATCTGAACAACGTAACCAACCGTCTGATCAAGACCGAGGTGGTGGAAGGCGAGGAGAATACCGTTCTGCTGAAGGATGTTTACTATAAGGGCTACAACCTGAAGTTGAAGTTCAATACCAAGAACATGCTTGAGCCAAAGGTTGAGATGGACGACCAGATAGCTGGTGAAACCGGCGAGGCGTTCGGTACCATCTATGGAGACGGCAAGTTGCGCATCAGCCAGCCTTCTCTCTATACCTCTTATTATAACACCTGCCAGAACTATGTATTGCAGTATGTCACCATGAGTGTTGACAACAAGGATGGTTCAACCTTCGGCAACGTAGGAACCTTCATCACTATGTATGAATGGATCAGCGATGCAGAGGCAGAGAAATTGAAAGAACAAGGATATTAAGCCTTCGGTTTTCAAATGCAGATATATTCAATTAAAAATAACAAAAGAACAATATGAATAAGTTAATTTCAAAATATTGGCTCGCACTTGTGGCACTCGTGTCTGTGTGCATGTTCTCGGCTTGTTCGAACGACGACGATGCCGTTACTCCTGTGTTTCCACAGGTGCAGACCATTGCCGGAGCTGCCGGTGATGTGAAAGAATTTACATTTGATGCGAATGAGAGCTGGAGTCTCTCTTCTAACAAAATCTGGTGTAAGATTGCCCAGAATGATGCAGAGAATGGTTTTGTAATCAATGGTACTGCAGGTAAGCAGACAGTTAAGGTTACTCTTACAGATGATGATGCCAGTAAGGATTTGAGCGTGGCTCAGTTGAACTTGAAGATGGGTGGTCAGGAAGTGACCATCGCAGAGGTTCACCGTTCTGCTGACGGCTATGAACTGAAGGTTTACGATGTGGATGGCAACGATATCACCGAAACTGGTATCGAGGCTGGCTACAACGAGTACAAGAAGTTTACCGTAAAGGCCAACTATCGTTTTGCTGTAACCAATATGCCTAATTGGGTAGAGTTGGATGGTGGTTTCATGGTAGGTCGTCCTCAGGAGGCTGTTGTTGGTGGTGCGATGTTCAAGGAGGGTGTGAAGAACGCCAAGTATGCTATCGCCAAGGCTGAGGGCGAATTCATTACCTTCGCATCTGAGGATGGAAAAGCAGAGGTTTCAGTGCCAGTTATCTATAATGGTATGCCTACCAATACAATGGATGTAAGTTATCCTACTTCAGCACCATGGGCAGACTGGACTGTATCTTTGGATGGTAAGACCTTCTCTCAGACTGGTACCACTGGTGTAACAGGTGAGGAGACTACCAACAAATTTACCTTCTCTAATTTTGTACCGTTCACATTGAAAACTGCAGCCGATGACTATACATTAGTAGTATTCAAGGTTCAGAGTTGGGGCTTGGAGCCTGTATACGAGCGCTTCGTGAAGACTACTGGCGAGGGTGGTAACATCCGTCTTGCTATTGATGCTTTGGAGAGTGGCGAGCGTGAGTGCTATGTTTATGCTTTGCCTACAGCAGAGTATGAGGCGCTTGGTAACCCAGAAAAGATGATTGATGAGGACAATCCTAATGCTGTAAGCTGGTTGTACAACAAGTTCTTCCTGATGCACTTCATCCAGAAGGAGCAGAAGGCAGAGGACGGTGACAATACTTCTGCGGCTCCTAGCATCAAGATTATGAACTACCTCGATGTGGAGTGTACAAAGGATGTAAACGGAATGTACAAGGAGGTGGCTTCTAGCTTCCTCAACTATACAGGTGATGAAATCTACATCGCTTCGGCTGCTGTAGGTTCTTCGCTTACAGTAAATCCTAACATCAAGGATTGGGATCCTACTACCATGATGGAGACGGGTTATCTCTATATGATAGGTAGCGATAGTAAGGAAATCGTTCCAGAGCCAAACGTTGAGAATGGTAACTGGATATTCTCTTTCCAACTTCCAGAGACAGCTCCTGTATTCATGGCTTTCCAGGACAATGGCAAGGTGGTAAAGGTACTCGTAATTGAGCCTACCTATAATCAAAGCAAGAAACATACTTCTATCAGAAAAATTAGAAAGTAATGAACAGAATGAAAATATTTTCAAAGGCACTCTTGTTGCTCTTGGTCTCTCTCCTGACCTTTGCAGCAACAAGTTGCTCGGATGATGAAACCGGAGGCTGGGACGGCACATACGGATATGTGCAGTTCAAGCTCAGCAAGAAGGTTTCTTCAAGAGCTACTCGTGCTGCTGCCCTTGACAAACTTGAGAAACTGGATGATGCCAAGAAAATCAAGGTGGTCATGGAGCACAACGGTACGACTGTATCTCAGACTTTGGTGCTCAATTCTTATAATTCAGAGAATGCAGAGTATGGTCTGAGAAGTGAAAAACTGCAACTCGCTTCGGGTACTTACACCGTCATCGGTTTCTATCTCTATGATGCGGTAGACGAGGAGTTGCTGGCTTCTTCTGCCGGTGAAACATTCACAGTAGTAGGTGGCGGTCTGGAAGTACAGAACCTCATGGTGGAGACTGTGGAGCGTGGTAAGGTGAAGTTCAATCTCGTGAAGGAGTGGGAGAAGACCCGTGCCGGTGGTGCCGAGTATCTCTTCTCTAACATCCGTCTCGTTGATGTCAGCGTAACCAACCTCTTTACCCGTGAGACCTATACCTTCCCTGAACTGAAGGTGAAATATAAGGAGTCTAGCGAAGAGCATCAGAATCCTGACAATGAGAACGATAAGTATATGGACACAGGTACAGCTTACTGCGATTCTACCGTATGGTTGCCTGCCGGTACTTATCAGGTTACCTCATATACCACCTACGGCAAGACAGGTGCGGTGAAGACCAAGTATGAGACCCAGCCTGTAAAGGGTGAGGCTTTTATTATAGAGGACAATCAACTCAATGATAAGGCTCAGGTGCCTATCCTCCTTTCCAAGACAAAGGAGTATATCAAGGACTATGAGGCTTTGAAGGCTATCTGGGAATCTCTCCAGGGTAAGGAGTGGAGCTTCTATGGCGATGCTACCTTCAAGGGAGCTAACTGGAACTTCAACAAGGAACTCGATATGTGGGGCGAACAGCCGGGCGTAACGCTCAACAGCAACGGCCGTGTCATCGGTCTTATCATCGCCGGTTTCGGTGCAAAGGGAATCGTACCTGATGCCATCGGACAGCTGACAGAACTCCAGGTGCTCAACCTCGGTTCTCACGATGAGAAGATTGGTGCCAACATCTTCAATGATTATGATGCAAACAGTCTGACTGCAGCAAAGAAGAGCAGCATGCGTCACGACTATGAGAACAAGTTCCTGAAGTATGACCCACGTGCCAACATGTCGGAGATGATTGTAAAAAGCTACAACTCTGATCCTAAGGTGGCACCGAAGAACAGAATCAAGAAGGACAGCCGCATCAACCTGAAGGATGCACAGATCGGTACATTGACCAACCAAATTACCGGTATTTCAAAGGCCATCTACCGTCTGACCAAATTGCAGCAGTTCTATATCGGTAACTCTTCTATCACATCCGATGAGGTTTGTGCGAAGTTCTACAATGCTGACGATCCTGTTTATGGTAAGTTTGCACAGGAGTTTAAGGAAGAGGATTGGGACAAGATGGAAAACCTGACCGATATCGAGCTTTACAACTGTCCGAAGATCAGTCGCATTCCAGACTTCTACTATAATCTCCCTAAATTGCAGGCGATGAACCTGGCACGATGCAAGGGTATCTCAGCCAACCAGTTGAGAAGCGACTGGACCCGTCTGGCTACCGAGAAGACCGGTAAGACTCTTCAGATTCTCTATATGAGTTACAATAACCTGGAGGAGTTCCCTGAGTATTCTGCATTGAAAAAGATGGTGAATCTCGGTCTGCTCGACCTGGCTTACAATAATATCAAGAAGGTACATCCGTTTGGTTCTGAGGTAGCACTTTCTTCACTCTATCTGAACAACAACCAGATTGAAGAGATTCCTGCTAATCTCTGTGCCTTTACGGATGATGTAGAGAGTCTGACCTTCGCTCATAACAAACTGAAGAAGATTCCGAATATCTTCGATGCAAGTTCGGTTCGCGAGATGGGTTCTGTAGACTTCTCTTACAACGAGATTACAGGTGTAGATAATAGTCGTCCCTACAAGGGTATTAATGCAGCTTCAGTCAGTCTGTCGAACAACAAGATTGAGAAGTTCCCTTCAGAGCTGTTTACAGCCGGTTCGCCAATCACAACCATCGATTTGAGCGGCAACCAGATGCGTACCATCCCTAAGGGTTCCATCAAGGGCAAGAAGGCTTATCTGCTGCAGGTTATCGACCTCCGATTCAACAAGTTGACATCCCTCTCTGATGACTTTCGCTCAACCACATTGCCATATATTACCAATATGGACTTGAGCTACAACTGCTTCACCGAGGTGCCAACCCAGCCATTGAACAGTGCCGTGCTCCGTGCCTTTGCCATCAACCACCAGCGTGATGAGAATAACGACCAGCGTTGCCTGCGTACATGGCCTACAGGAATCACAACCTGTCCGAGCCTGATCCAGTTCCAGATTGGTTCCAACGATATCCGTAAGGTAGAAGAGACACTGACCTCTCACCTTTATATCCTGAATATCGCAGACAACCCTAACATCTCTATCGATGTAACCAGCGTCTGCCCATACATCAAGGCAGGTATGTATAAGCTGTTCTACGACAAGAATCAGGATATCCGCGGTTGCGATGCTTTGGATCTCGAAAATTAAACCCTATAAGAAAGTAGTAATATGAAATATATGAATAAACTGACATTAGGTATCGTTCTCGCTGCCGGGCTTTTCACAGCCTGCAGCGATAAGGATGATGTCGAAATCCCAGGAGGACTGGCGCTCGATAAAGAGGAGATAGCCATAGGCCCTCAGGGTGGAACAGAGCAGATCGCCATCGCTGCCTCACAGGACTGGGTAGCAAATACCTCTGAGCCTTGGCTGATGCTTTCGCCTGCCAACGGCGTGGGTTCTGTTGAGGGTACCATCAAGGTGGATTCTACTCTTTCCAACACGCTCCGCAGCACAGAACTCAGTTTCCAGGGTGCCAACGGACAGAGTCGCAAGCTTACCATCACCCAGTTCGGTTATGGCAAGCAGATCTTCCTGAAGGATCCTGTTGTAGAAATCGAAAACTCCGATTCTTACGATAAACGTGCTTTCGAGAGTCTGATTTCTGCCAACGTGGAATGCAAGATTGGTAAGATTGAGTATTCTTTCGAGGGTGATCTGACCGATGCCGAGAAGGCAGAGAACGAGAGCGAGCGTAAGGGCTGGCTCCTGAACAGCAAAGATGAAGATAAGCTGAAAGGTACTAACCTGGGTATCGTGCTGGACAGAAAGTACCGTCCTCGCACCGTGAACTTCAAGTTCCGCTGGGCGATGAACGTGGTTCCTGCCGTTCGTGTGGCTAAGGTTCATCTCGTGCCAGTCAAGGCTGAAGACCAGCTGGTAGATGCAGATGGCAAACCTATAGATGATGTTATCCTGACCGTTCGTCAGAAGGCAGCACCAAAGATTGAGGACAACCGTGCCGGTGACTCTCTCTCTGTCATCATGATCAACCAGAAACTGGGTAGCATTGCTACCTTCGATTCCAGCGATAACATGCGCAACTGGAGCGGTGTAACGCTCTGGGAAGCTACTGATGATTTCGTGAAAACTCATCCTGAGGCTTTAGGACGTGTACGTTCTGTCAAGTTCAGTATGTTCAACCTCAAGAGTGGCGAAACTCTTCCTAAGGAAGTGGGCAACCTCAAGTTCCTGGAGTCATTCTCTGTTGCAGCCAACGAGAACAACCAGATTCGCGAGGTAGAGCTCGGTGATGAAATCTGCTCACTGAAGTATCTGAAGAATCTTACCGTTCAGGCTTACGGTCTGACTCAGTTGCCTACTGACTTTGCTAAACTGGGTAGCAGCCTTGAAACGCTCAATCTGGTAAGTAACAACTTCAACAAGTTGTCGGATATCACCGATATCGTCAACGAGAAGAACTTCCCTAAGTTGCGTAACCTCATTCTCTATGCACAGCGCCGTACGGATGTTGTCACCAACATCGCTTCGCTGGGAGAAAAGAACGCATCAGGCGTCTATGTTTATAATAACTATCCTATCGGACTGTATGGTAAGGTAAATGCCGGATCCGCAGACCGCCAGGCGCTTCTCAAGCTCCTGACATGGGATAAGTTGAATACACTGGAGTTGTCTTACTGCTTCCTGGAGGGTGAACTTCCTACCGATGAAGAGATGACTGAGGCACTGGAGGCTGCCGGCAAGGCTACCCGATACACCAAGTCTGACTTCTCTACCAACAAGGAAGATTATCTCGACAAGCTGGTAGGCGATACCTGCAAGTGGTTGCTCTCAGGCTGGGATAATCCTGTAACCTGCAAACACAAGGATGGTTCTGTAGTTAGTGCGGATGTTTATCCTCTCCAGGTGCCACGTGTATTGCCAAACTGCCGTCAGTTGTCACTCAACCTGAACTTCTTTACAGGAAAGGTGCCAAACTGGATTCTCTTCCATCCACACCTGGTAGAATGGAATGCACCAACGATGGTGTTCAACCAGCAGCCTAAGGGTAAGAATAGCGATGGCGCTGCCGTTGGTTTCTCTAATATGACAGACGACAGCTACAGCTACGACTACTATTACGGAACCAGCGACCCAGGCAGCAACTGGGAGGTTCCGGGTGTAGCTTATCCGCTCTACTACCGCACATACGTGGCAGCAGGCGATATTGATGAAGCTGCGCTGATGGCTAAGTACAGGAGAACTAAGAAAAAGTAAGATAAACATAAAAACAATATAGAAGCAAACAATGAAGAAAAAGTTTTTCTATATAGCAATGGTCGCATTGGCATTGACGGGCTGTTCTGACAGCCTGTCAACCATCGGCTCTTCTGACGGCAATTCAGAAATCACCATTCCTGCAGATGCTGAGGCGGGTGAACTGCTGATTAAGTTCAGTCCGGAGATGAGCGATATCCTCGACCAGGCACAACTGAGCAAGCCCCGCGCCGGAAAGGCTACCCGTTCGGGTATTCCTTCTACCGATGAGGTGCTCGACATCTTGGGAAGCTACAGCTTCGAGCGTGTGTTCCCGGTAGATGCAAATACTGAGGCAAGAACCCGCGAGGCGGGACTCCACCTCTGGTATACGGTGAAGTTTAATAAGGGAACCGACCTGAAGACGGCTGCCGAGCGCCTGAAGCAGTTGGGCGAAATCTCAAAGGTTCAGACCAACGGCCGCATCAAGCGTGCTTACAATACCGACAGCAAGCGCATCTATCTCAGCGATAAGGCACTTCAGCAGAAGTCTACCCGCTCAGCAGCCAATAGCGAGCCAAACGATCCGGGCTTTACCAGCCAGTGGCATTACCGTAACCTGGGCGAGGGCAACTATGATTTTGAGAACCTCAACAACAACAAGGTAGGCGCTAAGGCAGGATGTGATGTGAATGCACTTGAGGCATGGAAGACCTGTACAGGCGATCCTTCTATCATCGTGGCTATTCTTGATGAGGGCGTGATGTATACGCACCCTGATCTGGCAGCCAACATGTGGTGCAACCCGGGCGAAAGTGTTCAGGGTGCCCAGACTGACGGCGACGGAAACGGTTATGAGGGCGACCTTCATGGCTACAACTTCGTTACTGAGAGCGGCGATATTACCTGGACTGATGCCAATGACACCGGTCATGGTACTCACGTAGCTGGTACCATTGCAGCCGTAAATAATAATGGTATCGGTGTATCTGGTGTTGCCGGTGGTGACGGAACTCCTAACTCTGGTGTCAAGATTATGTCTTGTCAGGTATTCTCCGGTCAGAACAGTGTAACCTTGGCAGGCGAGGCGAGAGCCATCAAGTATGCTGCCGATAATGGTGCAGTCATCCTGCAGTGCAGTTGGGGTTACAACTCTTCAGAGTCTAGTATCATCAACGGTTATACTCCGGGCCCTGCTACCGAGAAGGAATGGGCTGAGACCTATCCGCTGGAGAAGGAAGCTCTGGATTACTTCATCAACAATGCCGGTTCGCCTAATGGTGTCATCGACGGTGGTATTCCAGTCTTCGCAGCCGGTAACGAGTATGCTGGCAATCCTGCTTTCCCAGGTGCTTACTCTAAGTGCGTCTGCGTATCTTCATTAGCTGCCGACTTTACTCCAGCCTGCTACACCGATTTCGGTTCGCTCGTAACCCTGAGCGCTCCTGGTGGCGACTTGGAATATTACAGCAAGATTGGCGAGCAGGAAGATGAATACTGGGCAGAGACCACCGAGCAGAAAGGTGCTGTGCTCTCTACGATGATCAAGAACGGTCAGCCTGCTTACGGCTACATGGAGGGAACCTCTATGGCTTGTCCTCATGTTTCGGGTGTGGCTGCCTTGGGTCTCGCTTATGCTGCCAAGACGAACCGTCATTATCGTGCTGCCGACTTCGTAGCCCTGATGAAGAAATCAGTGAAGGATTTGGATAGTCATTATCAGAATGGTGCAACTAAGACCTACTATATGAACCATACTACCGTAGGTGCTTCGCCAGAGATTGTACAGCTCTCTAAGTACATCGGCAAGATGGGTGCTGGTCTGATTGATGCAGCTCAGCTCTTGAATAACATCACGAACAAGGAATTCAGTTCTGATATGAAGTTGCCTAACGTGTATGTAGGCATCGAGAAGACAGTTTCTCTCAACCTCGCTGCATATTTCGCAGGTCAGACAGGGGGATTTTCTTGCTCTGTAGCGAAGAACGGCGTAGCTTCTGCTTCGGTAGATGGCAAGACGCTCATCGTGAAGGGACTCGCTGCCGGAAGTACATCGCTCACCGTAACAGCTGCCGATGGTACCAGCCAGACCGTAGTTGTGACCGTTAGAAAGAGTGCCGGTAACAATGGTTGGATGTAATATGAAGATATTTGCTTTCCTATCGCTTTTCTTCCTGGCTTTGCCTGTTACGGTGAATGCGCAGGAGGAACTGCTGAAGTTTGAGCATCCGCTTATCGATGCAGGTACGATGACCGAGGACGATGCGCCTCGCACCTTCACCTTCGTAGGTAAGAATGTGAGCAAGAAGATACTGCACATCACACAGGTGAGAACCACCTGTGGATGTACCAGTTCTTATGTCAGGGGCGATGTGATGAAGCCTGGCGATACCTGTCAGGTGCAGATCACCTTCACGCCTAACCGCTATCCGGGCACCATCAATACGGGTGCTTATCTCTATCTGAAAGAGGTAGAGGGACAGCCTGCCGTTAAGCTCGCCTTAACGGGAAAGGTGCTGCCGGGTGCTGACCAGTGGGCACGCTATCCGCACAAGATGGGCGTACTCAGACTGAAACAGGCGAAGGCAAGTATCACAGAGGTAAAGCCGGGCACAGAGCCTGAGGCACGTATCCTCTGCGGAAACAGCGGCGACAAGCCGCTCCGTATATCCAGCCTCCTTCTTCCTCCTTATGCCCGTCTTACGACAGAGCCTGAGGTGATAGAACCGGGTGATGAGGCTGACCTCGTCATCACCATCATAGCCGATAAGATTCCGGCTACGATGCCCGAATCCTTCACCTTCCCTGTTATTCTGGAGGGCTTGGACGCCCGTCCGTCTGACAGAACGATACAGGTTGTTGTAAAGTTAGAAAGGTAAAAGGGTAAAAAAGTAAAAAAGAAAAAAATACCAAGACAATGAAATATTTGAAAAAACTCTTCACCCTCCTGGTGATTGCTTTGTTTGCCTGCGGCTTTGCAGCCTGCAGCAGCGATGATGAAGAACCGGAGGAGCCTTCTCTGGAAGTTACGCCTGCCAATCTTCATGGCACATGGGAGTTGGCTGAGTGGAACGGTGAACCTCTTGCTGAGGGCACATACTGCTACATCGTTTTCAACCGCAAGGACCAGACTTTCGAGATGTATCAGAAGTTTGACAGTATGTATGGTCGCCATATCACCGGTTCGTTCGCTATCAAGAACGATCCATACCAGGGCTACATCATCAGCGGAAGCTATGATAACGGTAAGGGCGACTGGTACCAGAGTTATCTCGTAACCCGCCTCCTGGCTTCCGGTTCCATGATATGGACCGCCAAGGACGATGTTACCGACATCAGCCGCTACAAGCGTTGCGATGAGGTACCTGCCGAGATACTCAAGGAATGTAAAGATCTCACTGAAGAATAAAAAAAGAGCGAATTATCTGCAATTTCTGCGGATTATTCGCTCTTTTTTTGTATCTTTGCCCTCAAACTTATCATCGGGTTCAAAGTTTAAGGATATGATATTAACGATTACAGGTTCAGACAGCACCGGAGGCTCTGGTGTGCAGGCGGACATCAGGACGATTGCCGAGTTGGGCGGTTATGCAGTTTCGGCGATAACCAGCATCACTGTACAGAATACGCTCGGTATTCAGGAGTTCTTCGATATTCCTGCCGAGATTGTTTCGGGGCAGATAGAGGCTATCATGAACGATATGCAGCCTGATATAGTGAAGATTGGTATGATACGCAGGGTGGAGACGCTGAATGTGGTCATCGATGCGTTGACCAAATACCGTCCTGCCCATATCATCTATGCCCCTGCCATCTGGTCGAGCCAGGGCGATGCGCTGATGACGGAAGATGTGGTGAGCCAGATCAAATACCGTCTGCTGCCGCTCTGTTCTGTCGTCGTGTCACGCAAGAAGGAGAGCGACATCATTCTGCAGAATTCCAAGCTGCTGAGCCTTGCCGAGAAGCAGGGACTCCGGATCTATCGCCTCGACAATGCCAATTCGCATGGTCTCATCAACCGTTTTTCTTCAGCTCTTGCCGTTTATCTGAATCAGGGCAAGAAGATGGAGGAGGCGTTGGCGATGGCGCAGGATTTCATCAATGTAGAACTCGTGCGCCAGAGCAATCTGCAGGGCAGAAGTTCCGAGCTTTACAACCAGTTTATCTCGCAGGTGAATAACTTCTGCCGCACTTATAGCGATGTTCATTTCTATGCCGACCAGTTGAATGTGAGTGGCCGTTATCTGGCTCAGGTTACCCGTCGTATCTCCGGCAAGACGCCGAAGGCAATCATCGATGAATACATCGTGAAGGAGATAGAGCGCGAGCTTTCTACCACCATGCATACGGTTCAGGAGATAGCCAATGCCTTCGGTTTCTCCTCTCAGGCTCATCTCACCAAGTTCTTCAAGAAGATGAGAGGGGTAACGCCTTCTGCTTTCAGACAGAAAGGTTGAAAACAGGTGGCTTTTGACCAAAAGATTAAAATAATTAAGTTAAATTAGAAACACGGACAAATTGAATTTGTCCGTGTTGTTTTTTTCTTTGCTTTTTAACTCTATGTTTTCCACCACGGAACTCATAGACTTAGGAACCATAAAACTAGTCATCCATCCACATCTTGAATCCTTCGCCGCGCAATGTTTCCAGGTGGATGGAGGCATCCTTGGCGAAATATCGTCGCAAGTTGTACATCACATTATTCAGACTTTCTTCGCTACAGTGTACACCTCTCCAAACTGTATCCTTGAGGTCTTGGCGTGGCACGACTTCGCCCTTATTGATCCATAATAGCTTGAGTGTAGCAAACTCGGTATTGCCCAGCGTCTTCTCGCTGCAGCCACGGAAGCTGAGCACATGGCTCTCTGTATCTACGGTGTAGGCACCCATGTTTATCATACGGGAATTGCTGAAGTCTTTAGGCTTGGCATAGCGGTTTACCCATCCCAGGAACTCACGGCTGTCGAAAGGCTTCTCGATGTAAATCATAGCACCATTATTGGCAGCCTCGGTTTTGAGTTCTGGATCATGTAACGAAGATACACACATGATAGGGATATCTTCTGCGGCAAGACGGATGTCGTTGATTCTTTCCAGACTGTTCTCTTCTCCTATCATCACATCGAGGATGATGAGGTTGGGAGACAGCTTCATGATAAGGCTTTCTACTCCAAACAGCGTGTTTTGAAAATAGACCTCATAGCCTGCTTTTTTAAGTAGCAAGACTGCTGTGTTGCCGAAATCCAGGTCATCATCGACCAATAGTACTTTTATCTTTTCCATATTTCTTATTTTATAATGTTTTATCTTGTTCCTTGCCCATTACGATTTATTGCTTTTCGTTGAGCGGCAATGTAAATGTAAAGGTGCTGCCCTTGCCGAGTTCGCTCACCACCTTGATGGTTCCGCCATGTGCCTTGACGGCATATTTTACCATAGCAAGGCCTATGCCATATCCGCTCTTATGGTGTGTGGCTGGTATGCGATAGAACTGCTCGAATATCTTCTTCTGATATTTTTTGTCGATGCCTACGCCGTGGTCAGACACGCTGATGATGGTGAAATGTTCATCCTGTTTG
>ERZ827150.1657-NODE-1657-length-26994-cov-36.473885_pt1 | contig 26994 bp, 21 predicted proteins | sample MGYA00519779_ERZ827150 | MGnify/ENA primary metagenome ERZ827150 (study PRJEB31778, sample SAMEA3449267) | human gut metagenome | biome: human gut; feature: human-associated habitat; material: faeces | place: United Kingdom | collected 2010/2012 ...
TCTTCGAGGATTGTCTGGAGGCCGCGCTGCCCTCGCTCAGCGCGCTGATGGTGCGCGTGGAATGCGGCAGGCGTTTTTCCATTCGCCTGATGATGGAAGACGCGGCAGGTTTGCCGAATGTGGACAAATACAAGGTTCTGGGGAAGATAACCATTGACGATGCGGACGGCGCGCTGTGTGCAACGCTCGCTTTTGACCTGGGAGGTGAGTGCGCATGACTCCGCTTTACGCCGGTTTGATGTGCACATTGCTGCTAACCGGAACGGTTGCCGGTCTGTTCGGCTGCATGAGCGCCGTGCGCTGCCATCGGCCCTTTGTGTTTGCAATTTGCCTGACCATCGTTTCGCTGGATTTTGCAGCACTGGCCATGTTGCTTTCCCGGCTGCCGGAAAGCGCGGCGCTCTCGCCTGCGCCGTGGACGGCTGCGGCGCTGCTCCTCACGGTGCTCAGCCTTTCTTCACTGCTTCTATTGCGGCGCAAAAGCAGGCGGCAGCTTTCGCCGGTTTCCATCAAGGAAAGCTGTGACCATTTGCCAAGCGCGCTGTGTTTTGCGTGGGAAAACGGGCTGCCCTGCCTGAAGAACCTCAAAATGGACGAACTGAGTCATCTGCTCACGGGAGAAGCACTGCTCAACGCGAACGTTTTCTGGAAAGCGATTGAATCGCAGCCCATCGTCACGCTGGAGAATGGTCAGACATGGAGCTTTGAGCGCGTACAGATGGAGATGGCAGGAAAAAGCATTTACCAAATCACCGGCACGAATATCACCGAGGAAGCGCGGCTCCAGCGGGAAGTGGAAAAGGACAATCTTCGCCTGAAAGGCATGAACCGGCGGCTTCGGCAATATGGGCAGGACGTACAGGAAGCGACGCGGGAAAAGGAGATTCTGCGCGCCAAGACCCGCGTTCACGACCAGATTGGCCGCGCGCTCCTGCAGACCCGGCAGTTTCTCTCCGGCGCGCAGGGCGATGCGGAAAGCGTCTGCGCCGCGTGGCGGCAGAACGTTCGGCTGCTGCTGGGAAAATATGCGGATGAACAGCCTGTCGACACATTTGATCAGCTTGCCCGCGCCGCGCGCGCCATCGGCGTGACCATCGAGCGCCGCGGCGTATTTCCGGCGGAGGACACGGAGAGCGCGCAGCTTGTAGAAATCGCCGCCCATGAATGCCTGACGAATCTGGTTCGCCACGCGGGCGGTACACGGCTGGAGATTATCGGCGGGAAAACCGCGTCCGGCTGGCGCGTTCGTTATCTCAACGACGGCAGTACGCCGGCAGGCCCCATCGTTGAAGGCAGCGGTCTGACCGCGCTGCGCGCACGGGTGGAAGCCGCTGGCGGCGCGATGGAGATTGCTCACGCCCCGCGTTTTGAACTGACGCTGACATTTTTCGAGGGGAGGCAGGGGATTCCATGAAATACAAAGTCATGATTGTCGAGGATCAGACCATGCCCCGCGAGCTGTTCGAACTGCGGATTCAGGCTTCGGAGCGCTTCGAGGTGGCGCTGTCCATCGACAACGCCGCGCTGGCGGACGTATACTGCCTGCGCTTTCCCGTGGATCTGATTCTCATGGACGTAGTCACGCGCGGCGGCGAGAGTGGGCTGGACGCAGCGGAGCGGATCAAGCGTACCTTCCCGCAGATGAAAATCATCATCGTGACCTCCATGCCGGAATGCTCCTACCTGAGCCGCGCGCGGGAAATCGGTGTGGAGAGTTTCTGGTACAAGGAGGAGCAGCGCGAAAGCCTGCTGGACGTGATGACGCGCACGATGGCGGGCGAATCCGTCTATCCGGACGCAACGCCGGAGCTGCAATTAGGGCTTGCCAGCAGCTATCAATTCACCAGCCGCGAGCTGGAGGTGCTGCGCGAAATGACCGGCGGCGACACCAATCAGGAGATTGCCGAGCGACTGCACATGTCCGTGGCAACCGTCAAGACGCACATCCTCAACATGCTGGAAAAGACCGGTTTCAGAAATCGTACCGAGCTGGCCGTGCGGGCGCGGGAAATCGGACTGGTAATCCTGAACCGAAAAAACTGAATAACATGGTAAAAGAGCTGCCTGCGGGCGGCTTTTTTGTTTTGCAGTGAGAAAAATAGCCATTTGGTTGATGTGCAGCACTTTCATTTCTGCTATTCTTAACGTATAAGGGGGGAGTTCTATGAGAAGCATCGTTGTCAGTATGCAAAACATGCTTTTATCAGAGGCCGTCGCACGGACGCTTGCGGAAACAGGAGAGTTCCGCGTGGAGCAGGTTCTGCCCGGAAAAACCAGCGATACCTTCTCACTCTGCCGGGCCATGCAGGCGGATATCCTGCTGATGGAGGTCAGCCGTCTTCCCGCCTACACGCTGGAAAATCGACTGAATCTGATCGCGTGCGTACGCAAGGTAATGCCGAACTGCAAATTCGTGCTGCTGTGTGATGAAAACGTCGATCCGGAATTGGCGCACCGGGTGATGATTGTCCGGCAGGATCGATTGATTGATGCTTTCCTCTATGCTTCCGTTACCCACGCCTATCTGACTGCCGCGCTGGATGCGCTGTGAGAAAGGAGCGACCGCCATGAAAAGACGATCCCAAGGGGTGCTGCGAAAAGGCTTCGGCAATCAAACATTTTTTGAGGGACTGATGGAGGAATACGGATTTAACACGTTTGTCTTCTAATATTATGATTGATGAAGAAATGGAGGAATCAATTCATGAAAAGAAAGCTATGCCTGGTTCTTTTCCTGCTGATGCTGGTGACCTGCGTCACGGCGTCGGGCGAAGCTGCCGACTGGAATTATGACGCGAACTACGGCATACTCCGCGGCTATAACGGCGCGGGCGGCGACGTGGTTGTGCCCGGCGAATTGGACGGTTTCACGGTGGATGTGATCGGCGTCAGCGTGTTCCGCGGGGAAACCATCACCTCGCTGACATTGCCCGAAACCGTGCTGGAGCTTCGAAGCAACGCCATCAGCACATGCGACAACCTGACCCGCGTTTCCCTGCCCCAGAGCCTTGTGGTCATCAACCGCATGAACTTCTTCAGCTGCACGGCGCTGACGGAAGTTACCATTCCCGCAGGCGTGCGCTATATCGGCGACGCTTCATTCAGATACTGCGACTCGCTGCGCAAGATTACCTTTGAGGGTGTATGCCCTGCAATCGACATTGACTGCTTCAGCCTTCTGCCCGAGGGCGCGACGGCTTACGTCCCGGACGACCAGCTGGATGCCTATATAGCGGCGTTTGAAAATGCCGGCAGTGAAGTAAGCGTCCAGCCCAGCGGCAAAAACGCCGTGATTGTGGAGAACAACGGCTATGTGGAATCGGAGTTCGATTTCGACGCTTCCACCGGCACGATTACCTCCTACAACGGCTACGCCACCTATCTGTCCATCCCCGAAACCATCGGCGGCGCGCCGGTAAAGGCCATCGGTCCCGAGGCGTTCGCGCAGCACACCTATCTGGCGCTGCTGGAACTGCCTGAAGGACTGGAAACCATCGGCGATCGTGCGTTTTATAACTGCGAAACGCTGGCCCGCGTTCACTTCCCCTCCACGCTGAAGTTCATCGGCGACAGCGCGTTTTACAACGCCTACAAGAGCAGCATTCTGGAGCTGCCTGAGGGGCTGGAGCATATCGGCGCATACGCCTTCTATTTTGCCGGCATCAAAGGCTTTCTGACGCTGCCCGAGGGGCTTAAAACCATCGGCGAAAGCGCGTTTGAATCCTGCAGCAACATGGGTGGCAATCTCTATCTGCCCTCGACGCTTGAGTCGATTGGCTCCCGCGCCTTCAAGGGCGACTACAACATTCAGTACATCGTTCTGGAAAGCCTGACCGCGCCCACGCTGGGCGAGGACGTCTTCGCGGGCTGCGATTATCTGTACGACATTGACCTGAACGCGCACGGCACTCGTCAGGAGATGCAGCAGTGGCAGGCGTATGTGGACGCGCTGGGGCTTCCCTGCCGCGTGTGGCGCGCGCAGGACCCGACTGCCCAATCGCCTGAGAAGGGCGCGTATCGGTACGAAAACCGCGTGTTGACCGAATACACCGGCACAAAGACGCGCATTCACCCCCATCTCACAGTTTCAAAGGAGGCGGTGGTCGGTCTGGGCGACGGCGTGTTCAAGGGCAACCAGACCATCGAATACTTCTCCGTCGCCCACAACGACGAATTCACCACCATCGGCGCGGAGGCCTTCATGAACAGTTCCCTCCGGAATGTGGATCTGTTCGACTCCGTGACCACCATCGGCGCGCGGGCGTTCGCGGGCTGCACGCAGCTGGAAGCCCTGACCCTGCCCGACTCACTGACCACCATCGGCGAAGGCGCGCTCGACGGCCTGACAGGGCTGAAAAAGCTGGTGATTCAGTGCGATCCGGCAATCATCCCCGCAGGCGTGTTTGCAAATCTGCCCGCTTTGAGCGACGTGACCATCGAATTCGGCGCAATTCCGGCGCATATGTTCGAGGGCAGCGGCGTGACCGTGCTCACGCTGGGCGCGGGCGTGACCGAAATCGGCGACAGCGCGTTTGCCAATACCGCGCTGACAAGCGCCGAAATACAGAACGTGACCGCCATTGGCGCGGGCGCGTTTGAAGGCTCCGCGCTGGAGCGTGTACAGCTGAACACTGCCGCTTCCGTGGGCGAGAGAGCCTTCGCGAACACAAAGCTGACGAAGATGGTCATCCCCACTGCCGGCAGTTTCCCGCTTTCCGCCGTCGAGGGCACGAGCGCCGAGCTGCGTCTGCCCGCCGACGCGACCGATGAGCAGCTTGCCGCGTGGAACGAGACGCTCCAGCGCCCGTGGTACGACCCCATGCTGCGCGAGGGCGAAGTAAGCAAATTCGTAAAGATGCCCTTCGAGCCAACTCCCGCCGAGAACTTTGAGTTTGATCCGGCTACCGGTCTGATCGTCGCCTACGTCGGAACTGACGTGGATGTGGTCGTGCCGCGCGAAATCAACGGCGTAACCGTGGTAGGCTTCAAAAACTACAACGCCTTTGACGCGTGCCATGACTATACAGATTCCTCTGTGACGAGTGACCGTACCGAGTGGGTGCGCCTGCGCACGCTGGTGCTGCCCGAAACAATCAAAGAGCTGCCGGACATGATGCTCGCCTACTGCCAGCAGCTGGAGACCTTCGTCTGCTACGCGCCCCTGGAGAGCACCGGCGGCAATCAGTTTATGCTCTGCCGCAGCCTGAACAACGTAATCTTCGTCAACGGCGTGCGCGAAATCGACAATTACGCCTTCGACAGCGCGGGACCGCTGGGCAACCTGTACTTTGGCGAGCATCTCATAAGGATCGGCCAGCAGGCGTTCAATTTTGCCGGCCTCAGTTCCTTCGTCGCCGACGCGGAGCGTGTGGAATACGGCGCGTTTACTGAATGCAAGAACCTGACCAGCCTGCACTTCACCAGCAAGATGAAGGACTTCGGCGAAAACTGCATCGTCAACTGCCCGAACCTTGCCGAAATCTGCTTCGACGGCTGCGATTTGACCGCGTCCCCCATGGGACTGATGATGAACGTCGCGCCCAAGCTGACCGTGCGCGTGTCCGAAGGCATGAGCGAAGAAAACATCAAGCACGCTCAGAATTGCCAGAGCTGGAGCGAAAACCGCAGCGAAGTTACCGTAATCACCGAGCCATGCGCCCACGCGAAGCCCACGCTGCCCGATTTGCCCGCGCTGCTCCCCACCCTGAAGCTGGATGCGAGCGTGGAAACCGCCGCGCCCGCGCAGTCCGGCACGTTAGACGCGGCTGAACCCGAAATTGCGCCTGAACCCACCCCCATTCCCGAACCTGTTGCGCAGAGCGTTGGCATTCCCGATGAATATCTGGGCGTGTGGTACGGCGTGCGCATGGAGATAGGGGGCACACCCTATCCGCTGGCCGACATGGGGCTGGATGCGACCTTCACCCTCGGCGCGGACGGTGCGGCTGAAATGAACACGAACGGCGACGTGGACAGCATCCATTGCGCCATGCAGGACGGCGTGCTCATGGCGGACGGCATATCGTTCACGCTGCAGGACGCGCTCCTCACGGTTTCCATGGACGACGTGACCATGACGTTCAGCCGCGAGAAGCCGGAAGCCTCAAGCGCGGCCGTCCCGATCATCAACGAAAGCGCCATTATGGACGATTTCAGGGGCTTCTGGACGCTTGCGCGCGTCACAGCGGACGGCATCACACTGCCCGCTGAAGCCGCTGAAATGGCGGGGGATACGCTGGTTATTTACGGCACTACCTGCGACCTGACCCTGCATGGTACGACGCTGGACGGTCTTTCCTGCCGCATGGACAATTTCACGCTGCTCATCTCCATCCTGAACGGCGAGGCTGCCGTCACGCTGCGCGAGGATGGAACGCTCAGCCTTGAAATGAGCGACCTCACGCTGTGGTACGAGCGTACCGGCGATGCCCCCGAAGCGGCCGCCGAACCAACTGCGGAATTCAATCCCGCCGTCACGCCCGAACCCGCCGCCGGCGCCAAAATCATGCTGGAAAAGAAGTACGTCATGACCGACGCGGATGTAAGCGGCTACAACATGACCGCCGCGCAGCTGGGCAATTATGAGTATTCCCTTCTCTTCCATGAGGACGGCACCGTCAAATTGGTCATAGCAGGCGCGGATATTCCCGGTCTCACATGGGTCTTTGGCAAAGCGCCCACGGAAGCGGGTGAGGTCGACGGCATTGTCATCAACTATTACACACAGGCGCTGTACATCGTGCCCACGGAAAAAGGCTGCGATATGGACTATTTTGGCTCTATGCTGATCCATTTTGCGCCGGAAGAATCCGCAAAATAATGCCGTTTCTGAATGAAGCACTGCGCTGTGCTACGCGGAACGAGCGACCGTCATTTCTTTTTCATTAATCAAACAAAAAGAGGAGGATTTTCCCCCATGAAGAAAATAATCGTTTTCCTGTTGACCGCACTGCTGATGTTTTCCGTGGCCTTCGCCGATTCTGTTCCGATGAGCAAAGAGGATCAAATGGCCAGTCTGGTGAAGAATTTTCTGGAAGAAAATGAATTCCCCTATGAATATGACGACTATACCTTCACCGTGCCCTTTTCCGTTGATAACTCGATGGAATACGCCTTTATAACCGTTTATATCTACGATGATATGCTGTCCGTGTCCGTGGACGCGCCGATTCACGGAACCCGGGAGGTCTTTGAAAAGATGGCCGTGTTCACCACGCTGGTCAACAACGAGATCTATTATGCACAGTTCCGCCTCGATCTGGATGGAGACGAGTTCTATATCTCCTGCCGCTCCTGCAACCTGGTGGAGGACGTTCTCCCCGGCGAGAACGAGCTGTTCTACCTGTTCGCCATGCCGCACAGCTATATGGAAGATTACGGCGACGGCATCGTGGCGGTACTAAGCGGCGGCGATCCCTACGAGGCATTTGAAACCTGTCAGGCGGCGGTAGACGCGCAATGACAAACATCACCAATCCATACTTGAGCGCAAAGGCATTCGTCAAGAAAAAAACGGATATTCCCGTTGTGCTGGTCTGTGCCATTTTTGCGGCGGCGACCGTCTCCGCGACGATAACGATGTTTTCACAGGGGAAAACGCTGTCCGCCGTGATGGGTATTTTCCTATTCGCTGCGCTCATAACGCCTGTCTTTCGCATTCTTCGCCATGCATACCGCAGAGCCTGCGCGCGCCGTATCGCAGGCGCGCTGCTCCCGCTGACCGAAGAAAGCCTGACCTTTGACCAGCTGGGCACGGTTCTCTCCTCCAACAAAGCCCTTGAGCAGCTCCGATCGCTCATCGGCACGGGATACCTGCAAAACCTGCAGATTAACGCTGCGACGCGCACGGTTGCGCTGTACACGCCGGAGGGCACATTCGTGCAGTGGATCTGCCCCGGCTGCGGCGCGAAGAACAGCGGCCGACGCGGCAGCGCGCCGCGCTGCAAATACTGCGGTCAGCCATACGCAAAGTGACGACCAGCCCCCCGGCATTCGCGACAGCAAGAAAATGGTCGATTTCTGCGCAAAGCCGGGGAATATAGCACAATTTTCAAGCATCGTCAATTGTGCGCAAATGCAAACGCGCCCGCCAGCCTTTCCGCTGACGAGCGCGTTCTATTTTTATACTATTTTCAAATTTGCGGCGCAGGATTTCATCTCACTGCCCCGCCGCCGGCGTCGGCAGCGGCTCCGGCGTGCGGTCATCCGCCGTGACCTCCGGCGTGGGCGTCGCCGACAGTTCCTCCGCATACAGCAGATTCAGCGTCTTGACATCCGCCGTCCCCGTTGCAGACAAACTGTTCGCCTTCTGGAACGCCTTCACCGCGTTCTGCGTGCCTGCCAGGAATGTGCCGGAGCATTTGCCCGAATAGTACCCCAAATCCGTCAGCTTCCGCTGCATCCAGTACACATCCTCGCCGGAGCTGTTCACTTTCAGTGTCCGGAAGGGCTGCGGCGGCATCGCCCCGACGCGGTAATCCGGCTCGGCGGTCGGCTGCGGCGTGACGTAGGGCAGCATGTTCTTCGTATTCAGCGAGGGCAGCTTCAGCGCGGCGCGGAGTTCCGGGTCAGCGGGCATATCGGCGCGAATCGTAACGACCGTCCCTGCCCCGCAGTTGTTGTAAATCCACTTCGCATCCGCAACGGTCAGGCGAATGCACCCGTGCGACGCGCGCTTGCCGAGGTTCTTGTAGGACTTGACCGATAAATCCATGGTATTGACCGTGTTGTAAATGACGGAATGAAACGCAATGGACGAGTTGATGCGCGTCCAGTACTGCGCGTGGCTGCCCCACTCCGGGAAGTAGCACCAGCGCGCCGTACGCCCGTTGAGTGTGAATGTGCCGATATCCGACGGATTCTTGCGCGTGCCGGTGGAGCAGAGCATCTGCCGCACAACAACGGTGTAATCGCCGTTTTCGTCGCGCCCGTAGACGGTCGTCACCTGATTGTTGACGTCCACCGTGATGGCAAACGGCACAGGCGTCGGTTCGGGCGTAGGCTTCGGATCATCGGTCGCGGCACGCACATCCGGGTCGTTGAACAGCGCGTTCCATGTGTTTTCGCCCACGATGCCATCCACGCTCAGCGCGTTCTGCTGCTGGAATGCCTTCACCGCGTTGCGCGTGTGCCCCAGAAAATTGCCGCTGATGTTGCCGGAATAGTACCCCAGTTCCGTCAGGCGGGTCTGCACGAGCTTGACTTCTTCGCCCTTGGACTTGTTGTATTGCAGTTTCTTGACGAACGCCACCGTCGGCGCGGGCGTCGGGGTGGTGGTTTCATCTGAGAGGTGCATTCCGGGCGTGGGCGACGGGGTGGGCGTCGCCGCGGCGGACGAATCCCGGCTGATGGCATCACCGCTGAACAGGCGTTCCAGCGTCTGCACATCCGCTTCGCCCGTAATCGGCAGGGCGTTCGCCGTCTGGAACAGGCGGATGGCTTCCTGTGTCGCGGGCAGATAGCGCCCGGAAATCTTGCCCGTGTAGTAGCCCAGCGCCATCAGGCGAATCTGCGCCTGCCGCACGTCCTCACCCACGCACCCCAGCCGCAGCGGGCGGTATTCCGCCGCATAGATGGCTTCCTGCGTCGCTTTGTCCGCCATGCCCGTCACCGCAAGGGCAAAATCTCGCTGGAAATCCTCCACCGCGGTTCTGGTCGCCTCGCCGTAGCGCCCGGTTACGTCGCCGCTGTAATAGCACAAATCCGTCAGCGCGGTTTGCAGGGCGGACACGTCGTCGCCCTCATCATTCAGGGTCAAATCGCGCGTGATGTTCGCCGCGCCCTCCGTCCACTCCACGCTGTCATCCGGCACGGCCTCCCCCGCGTCCTCCGCCGACGCGAAGGGCAGTATCATCATCACCGCCAGCAGGAGCGCCGCCAGCGTTCGTTTCCACAAAGGCATCAAAAGCACCTCGTTCATGCTGATATTCAGGGATACGATTCTATTGTACTGGTTTTTCGCGCAGTTTGCAAGCGGATTTTTCCCCACGCGAAAGGCTGCCAAGCGTCCTGCGCCTGACAGCCCTGCAGTTATTGCCATAGGAAGTTATTTTTTCAGCGACACATTGTGTGTCTCCTGATTTTCGCCGTCCGTCTGCGGCTTGGGTGCCTCTGCCGGAACATTCTGCGCTTGCAGCTTCTCCAGCTTTTCGGCGATTGCCTGCATATTCGCGGCGATACTGCGGATGTTCTCGTCGCGCGTTTCCTCCACCCACGGCGAACCATCCGCCGGGCGGAGCGAATCAACGCCGATTCGGATGAAGTCAATCAGCGCCCAAATGCCAAGGCCGCCCGCGGTGAGCAGCTTCAACACGCCCAATGCCGTGTAGGCGAGGTAGAAGCGGTCAGCCCCGAAGAGCCCCGTGAATCAAGCCCAGCAGCCGAAGCACCACCGCCAGCACGATAAATGCCCGATTCAGCCCTTTTCTTTGAATTTCCACGTCATTTCCCTCCCTCGTGATTCCTTACTTTCATTCTACCCTCCCCTCAAAAAAACTCAAGCACTTTCTTTCTGAATAATATAATTTGGGTATTCCTAACAAAAGCATTCCAAATTGTTGTGGAACTTCACAAGCGGATTCCGCTGCTTGCGCCATCCGGGCAGCAAAAAAGACTGCCCGCACCCGGCAGGCAGCCTCGCTTCTGATAAGCCCCTCATCAATATCGGTAGTTATACTGATAGCTGCTGAGCCCATCCATGATCGACACGCCCATCACCATCCCGACAATCGACAGGATAACCGCCACGATGACCGCCACCAGCACGCCGCACCAGTAACCGCGCGCAAAGTTGCGGCGGTTCAGGTTGTCGTCATTCAACGCAAAGACGATGGCAAGAATCCAGCCAATGACCGGAAGCGTGAACAGGATGCCATAGCCCACATACGCCCACGGCGACAGCAGTCGATACTGATTGTTTTCGTTCTCACTCATGCAAAAAGCCTCCTTTTTCATCAGGCGGATTTGTCCGCCGTGATACCCCTTTCAGTTTTCCCTTACTCCTGATAGTCCTGCAGCGACACCGACACCATCCGGCTCACGCCCTGTTCCTCCATCGCCACCCCGAACAGGCTGTTGCAGCGCTCCATCGTCCCCTTGCGGTGCGTCACGACGATAAACTGCGTTCCCTTCGAGTATTCCTTCAAATAATCCGCGTAATACCCGATATTCGCGTCATCCAGCGCAGCTTCAATCTCATCCAGAATGCAGAACGGCGTGGGCTTCAATTTCAGCATCGCGAACAGAATCGCAATGGCCGTCAGCGCGCGTTCCCCGCCGGAGAGCAGCGATAAGAGCTGCAATTTCTTTCCCGGCGGCTGGGCGTTGACCTCGATGCCGCAGTTCAGCGGGTCGTCGGGATCCATCAGCTTCAGTTCCGCGTGACCGCCGCCGAACAGGCGCGTGAACGTCTCGGCGAAGTACCCCTGCATCTTCGAGAAGTTCTCGACAAATGTAGAACGCATCTGAATCAGCAACCGCTCGATGAGTTCGCGCAAGTCCATTTCCGCGCGCTTCAAGTCCTGCTGCTGGGTGGTCAGGTCGTCCACACGCGCCTTGGTTTCGGCGTATTCCTCCACCGCCCCGACGTTGACCGTCCCCAGCGCGCGAATCTGCCCTTGCAGCTCGGTGGCGCGGCGGTCGCTTTCCTTCTCGTCGAAGGGCGTGCGGCGGAACTCCTCTGCCCCGGCGTAGGTCAGCTTGTAGGTGTCCCAGATGCGGTTTTGCAGATTCTTCTGGTCGCCCTCGATGCGCGCCTTCGCCAGCTCGGTCTTGTGCAGCTTCTCGCTGTCACGGTTGTAGGCTTCGTGCAGGTTCTCCATGTCGCTGAGGATGTCGCGCAGGTCACTTTGCGCCTGTGAACGTCGCTGCTCGATGGCCTGCGCGGCGCTCTCCTGCCGCAGCTGCTCCTTCTGGCGGCGGGCGGATTCGGCTTCCTCGCGCTTCATGTCGTTCTCGTCAATGGCGTCCAGTTCGTCCATCTCGTGCAGCAGCTGTTCGCGGCGCTCCTGTTCGCGGAGGATTTGCGCCTGATCCTGCTGCGCGTGGGCTTCGTCGCGCTCCAAGTCGCTTAAGCCGTGGCGCAGGTCGGACAATTGCAGCGTGCGCACCATCAGGCGGTCGTTTTCCGCGCTGGCTTCCGCGCGCGCCTTGACCAGCGCATTCTGCATTTCAATGGTCTTTTGCTCCATCGCGCTCTGGTCGCCCTGCGCGCCCGTGCGCTGATGTTCAATGGTCTCCAGCTGCTGGCGAATGTCCTCCAGCGACTGATGCAGCTGCACGCGCGCCTGCTCGGTCTCCTGCATCCGCTGTAAATGGGTGTTCAGGTCGGCGGATACGCTTTCGCGGCGCGCCTGTTCGCGGGCAACGGCAATCTCCTGCTGATGCAATGCGTTCACCGCGTCGCTGACCTTCTGCCGCTTCTCCTGCGCCGTCTGCTGACGCTGCGTCAGTTCCTGACGGCACTTGTCCAGTTCCGCGCGCCCGGTTTGCAGCTTCGCGGTCAATTCCTTCAGTTCACGCTCGCGGCTGAGCAGGTTGGACACCTTCGACTGCGCCGAACCGCCCGTCATCGAGCCGCCGGAGTGCATCACGTCGCCCTCCAGCGTCACCAAGCGGAACGCGTGATTGCCCGCGCGCATAATCGGAATGCCGTGGTCGAGGTTGTCGGCAATCACCGTGCGCCCCAGCAGATTTTCCACAATGCTGCGATATTCCGGCGCGCACTGCACCAGTTCGCTCGCCACGCCGAGGCAGCCCGGCAGCTTCAACGCATTGCGCTCATTGCCATAGAGCGTTTTGCCGCGGATGGCGCTCATCGGCAGGAACGTCGCGCGCCCCAGCCGATTCTGGCGCAGGTAGTTAATCAGCTCCTTCGCCGTCTCTTCGGTGTCGGTGACAATGTTCTGCTGCGCCGCGCCAAGCGCCATATCAATTGCCGTTTCGTACGCCTGCGGAACGGTCATCAGCTGCGCCAGTACGCCCTTGACGCCCGTCAAACCGCGCTGCTTGGCGTAGGTCATCGCGCGGCGAACCGCCATGTTGTAGCCTTCCATGTCGCGCGTCATTTCGGTCAGGACGTTATGACGGCTCGCCGCCGCCTGCATATCGGCGGATTGCTTTTCGACATCCGCGCGCAAATTGGCATACGCGGCATCCGCCTCATCCGACGCTTGCCGCGCCTGCGCCAGCTTCTCCTGACACTGCTGCTGATGCTGATTTTCTGTTTCCAGCTGCTTTTCGACGGCAGTCAAGGCTTCCCGCAGGGCAGCTTCCTGCTCCTGCAGTGCCCCTCCGGATTCTTCAATCTCCGTCAAGCGCGTTTCCATCTGCGCCTGCATCGTGTTCAGGCGCGTCTTGTCGTTGCGCACATCGGACAGGCGATTCATTTGGTCAATGACAGCGGCTTTCTGCGCTTCCAGCGCGGCGTCCGCTTCCTTTTCCTTCGCCTGCGCCTTTTCGGCGGCTTCCTGCGTCGCCCGGAGGATTTGCTCCGCGTCGGCAATCAGGCTGTGCTGCTTCTCCACGTCCGCCTGAATCCGTGCATGATCCTTCTCGATTTCCGCCAGGCGCTCCTGTGCTTCCTCCTGCTCGCGGACGATGCGCTGGCGGTTCTCGCTGCGCGTCTCGCGGCGGCTTTGCAGGGCGGAGAGCTTCTTCTGCGATTCGTGCACATGCTCGGCGCATTCCATCAGTTCGGTGCGTGCCCTCGTGATGGCTTCTTCCAGCTGATCGATGCGGTTCTGCGTCTCGTCTCGGCGGGTGGTCTTGTCGGTCAGGTTGCTTTCCGTGTCCGCCAAAATCGTCTGGACGGTCAGCAGTTCGCTTTCCAGTTCGGACAAGCGCGCCCGCGCCCGGTCGGAGCGAATCAGGAAGAGGTTCAAGTCCAAATCCTTCAGTTCGGTGGACAGTTCCAGATACACGCGGGCGTTGCGGCTCTGCTCTTCCAGCGGCTTCAGGCGCTTCGTCAGCTCATCCAGAATATCATCGACGCGCTCCAGATTTTCCAGCGTCCGCTGCAATTTCTTGTCCGCTTCTTCCTTGCGCGCCTTGAACTTAACGATGCCCGCCGCTTCCTCGAACACCTGCCGGCGATCCTCGCTCTTGCGGGAGAGGATTTCGTCAATGCGCCCCTGTCCGATGATGGAGTATCCCTCTTTGCCGATGCCCGTATCGCGGAAGAGGTCAACCACGTCCTTCAAGCGGCAGGCGGTGCGGTTTAAGTAATATTCGGATTCGCCATTGCGGTAGACGCGGCGCGTGACCATAACCTCGGCAGCTTCCATCGCCAGCGCATGGTCATCGTTGTCAAACACCAGCGATACTTCGCAGTACGACAGCGGCTTGCGCTTCTGCGTGCCGTTGAAAATCACGTCGGACATGCTCGCGCCGCGCAGGGTTTTCGCGCTCTGCTCGCCCAGCACCCAGCGCACCGCGTCGCCGATGTTGCTCTTGCCCGACCCATTCGGCCCGACGATGCCCGTTATGCCCTCATCAAAGACGATTTCCGTCCGCTGGGCAAAGGATTTGAAGCCATACAGCTCCAATTTTTTCAGCTTCATTTATTAACTCCCATAGCGGGGATGCCCGCTGGTTCATGGGCATTCCAATAAACACCCATAATAAGTATAGCACAAACCCTCTTCTTGGACAACTGCCGCCGCCTGATTTTCCATGCTTTTTCCCCTCCCTTTTTCCCTTCTACCCGTTGCAAAGGCGGGCATTTCCTGCTATACTGCAAGCAGATTCCTGCAAAGCAAAGGAGAAGCATTATGTTCCGTCCCCTCTGCGCGGAAAATCCGCTGCCCGCCGCTCGGCGCGTCTATGAATACCTGCAATCGCTTTCCGGCAAGTGCCTGACCGGGCAGATGGAAAGCCAATGGTGCCGCTCGACTGAGCATGAAATCAGCTATCTGACCGATGTCACCGGTCGTCAGCCTGCCATTCGAGGGCTGGATTTCATGGATAACGACTATCTGGGCGTGACGCAGCGCGCGAAGGACTGGTGGGCGCGCGGCGGCATTCCCACCATCTGCTGGCACACGGGCGCGGATTTCTTCTCCGGCTACCCCGAATGCCGCGAAAGCGAACTGGACTGGGTTTCCGCTTTTGTGGACGGCACGGAAGCGAACCGCCGTCTGCTGGATGGGCTTGACCACGCTGTCCCCTACCTCAAGCGCTTGCAGTCAGATGGCGTTCCGATTCTTTGGCGGCCTTTCCACGAGATGGACGGCGGCTGGTTCTGGTGGGGACGCGGCGGCGCGGCGAATTTTGTGCGCTTGTGGCGGCTGATGCACGACCGCTACACGCATGTTCACGGTCTGCGGAATCTAATTTGGGTGCTGGGCTTCTCTGACGCGACGGAGGATTTGCGCCCGTGGTATCCGGGGGACGACGTGGTGGACATTCTCGGCGGCGACAGCTACAAGGGCGGTGCGCAGGGGGATTTATACCGGCGCTGTGCCGCGCTTGCCCCGGCAGGGATGCCGATTGTGTTCCACGAGTGCGGACAGATTCCGACCCGCGCGGAGATGGACGCAACGAATGCCCCGTGGGCGTACTTCATGGTGTGGCACACCAGCTGGCTGACGGACAGCAGCAAGGGGAACACGCCGGAGTCGCTGCGGGTGATTTATCGGGATAGCAGCTTTGTGACGCTGCATCAGCTGCCGGATTTCATCGAAAGCGACGAATGATTGCTGAAGAACATGCAAGGAGGTTATTCTCATGACCCTTCACGAACAAGTCACCGATATTCTCGCCTCCGCTGTCGAAGCGCAGGAATGCGCAGGCATCAGCGTACTGGTGCGGCGCTGCGGAGAGGAAATGCTCTATACGCAGGCGGGCATGTCCGACGTTGCGTCGGGGCGGCTGATTCACCGCGACAGCATCTTCCGCCTGTACAGCCAGTCCAAGCCGATTACGGCCGCCGCCGTGATGCTGCTGGCGGAGCGCGGGCAGATTGACCTGATGGACGGCGTAGACCGTTATCTGCCGGGCTTCCGAAATGCGCGCGTCGTCGATAAACAGGGCACGATTCGCCCCGCGACCCGCGCGCCGTGGCTGATGGAGCTGCTCGGCATGACGGCGGGCGTCTGCTACCCTGACAGCGACCCGGCGGGGCAGTATGCCGCAAAGGTATTTGACGAAGCAACGCAGGAAATCCTTGCGGGCGGCGGCGTGCCGACAGTGGAGTTCTGCAACCGCTTGGGGCAGCAGCCGCTGTCCTTCCAGCCGGGCACGCACTGGCGCTACTCCACCTGCGCGGACATCCTCGGCGCGGTGGTGGAGGTCGTCAGCGGAATGCGCTTCGGCGAGTTCCTCCGCAAGGAGTTCTTTGAGCCGCTGGACATGGTGGACACCGGCTTCTACGTTCCCGAAAGCAAGCGGAATCGCCTTGTGACCGCCTACAAGCGCACGGAAAACGGACTTGTGCCGTGGACAAGCACCCACCTTGCCGTCGGCGTTTACGACCGCGAACCCGCCTTTGAATCCGGCGGCGCGGGGCTTGTTTCGACGCTGGAGGATTACAGCCACTTTGCCGATATGCTGCTGGCGGGCGGCACTTACGAGGGGCGGCGGATTCTCTCGCCCGCGACAGTCGCCTGCATGACGCAGCCGCAGCTGAAAGACGCGGTTCGCCGCGATATGTGGGATTCGCTGGACGGGTACAGCTACGGGCACCTGATGCGCATTTGCGCTGAACCGGGGCGCATCGCCGGATTGGCTTGCGCGGGCGAATACGGCTGGGATGGCTGGCTGGGAACATACTTCGCGAACTTCCCCGGACAGCAGATGACGATTCTGTCGATGCAGAACACGGTTGATTCCGGTACGACACGGGTGGTTCGACAGATGCGCAACGCGGTTCTGGCGGCACTCAGCCGCGAAAATTAACCATAAGGGAAACGCGCTCAAGCCGGGGCGCAAAAAAAGGGTCAAGGGACAATGTCCCTTGCGGAGTCCAGAGGCAGCGCCTCTGGTGGGGCTTGGGGCAACGCCCCAACGGTTGGGCGTGTGACCATTCCAAAGGAAAAGTCAAGCCCGACACCTTGGTCGCAGGCAGCGAAGCGTCCCTGCGCACTAACTAAAAAACTCCCGCTAATACTATTTCCAAATTCACCCGCGCCATCTGCTTGCGCCTTTTCCGCTCTGTCGTCCGGTCGTTCCATTTAGCGTAGCGCTGCTACGCTGCATTCCACTCCCGTTAGCCAGAGCGAAAAATTCGCGGCGCATCTTGGCGCATTCTCATTTGGAAATAGTATAAAATCCAAGTAACATCCAGAGGGCGAAGGCGAAGGAGTTCAGAGGGCGACCGCAGACTTCGTCTGTTTTCATTGCCCTCTGGCTGCTGCTCTAAAGCCCATTATGGAGAAAAAATCAGCTTCAAAATCCATACTACTATAATGAGGAAGTACACACCATGCAATGCGGTGACTACACCTACCGCGCCATCGACACCGGCGCGGAAATCATGGAATACTACGGGCAAGGCGGCGAAATCAACCTCCCGGAAACGCTCGACAGCCTCCCCGTTGTGAGCGTCGGGCTGTGCGCGTTCATCATGCGCACCGACCTGACCGCCGTCACGCTCCCTAAAACGCTCCGCCACATCGGCGGCAGTGCCTTCGAGGGCTGCTCGGCGCTGACAAGCATCACGCTGAATGACGGGCTGGAAACCATCGAGTACCGCGCGTTCGCGTCCTGCACCGCGCTGCGCGAAGTCGTGTTCCCCGATTCTGTGACAGCCGTCGGCGGCGCTGTCCTTTCGGGCTGCACCGCGCTGAATAGCGTCCACCTGCCGAACGCACTGACCGTCCTGCCCATGCAGGCGCTGATGAACTGCACGTCGCTGGAATTCTTGAATCTCCCGGACACCCTGACCCGCATCGACCACGAAGCCCTGCGCGGCTGCACACACCTGATGGCACTCGCCATTCCCGCATCCGTGCGCGAAATCGGGCATGACGCGCTGACGGGCTGTTCCCGGCTGAACGCGCTGACCCTCCCCGCCCCCTTCAGCGCCTATGCGCGTGACCTGCGCGTCGGGCTGGGGCTGATGACAGAGGGCGATACGCTCATCGTCGGCTCGTATCTGGGACAGGCAGAGAAGGGCAGCACCTACTCGGTCATTGAGTACATCGGTTCGGATACGGAACTCATCATCCCCGCGTTCATCGAGGGCTGCCGCGTGACGAAGTTCAATCAGCGAATTCTGGAGGACATGGACAGTCTGCGGATTTTGTCCGTCCCGGCGGGGTTTGTGGTTGAACCGACGCTGGTGCCGGAAGGCGCTCAGGTGGTTGTGCGCCCGCAGGTTTAAGGTAACTTTCCATTTGCAAACATAGTTTCCACGGACGAAAGTTGGATAAAAAGGAGTAACAAAATGAAGAAACTGCTGAGTTTGCTGCTGATGGTGCTGATGCTGCTGGGCGGCGCTGCCTTCGCAGAGGAGAACGAAGAGGACACGACCCCCGTCGTTACGCCGATTGTCACGTTCAAGAGCGGATTCTACGTCGGGTATCTCGACCGCGAAATCAAAATCACCGTATCGTGCAAGAACAAAAGCAGCGCAACTGTGCCGGAGAAGTATCTGGAGCTGCGCAATCACCGCGGCGAAGTGCTGGAGCGCGCGTTCTGGCGCAATCCGCGCTACGACCTGACCTTCTCGGTCTATGTGACGGAGGACATGCTGGGCGGCAACAAGCTGTCTGTCTGGCTGGACGGCGAGAAAGTGAACGAAACGGATTCCTTCGCCGCGTTTTCGGACATCAGCCTTCCGCGTGTCACCCGTTTGACCCCCTCTGAACCCGCTGTCGGCGTGATGATTGTGTGCAGCGGCGCATCAGAAAAGCAGCTGACTGACATGCTGAACACGCTGGACAAATACGGCGTGAAGGGGACATTCTACGTCACGGGCGATTTCGTGCGCCGCAACCCGGAGCGCATCCAGCGCATCATTGATGCGGGCCACGAGCTTGGCAGCCACGGCAACAACCTCATCAACATGACTGAAGTCTCCTACGCGCGTGTGCAGGAGAACATCCGCGAGCTGAACGACCTGTGCGAAGAGACTTTCGGCGTACGGCCGCGGTTGTTCTGTGCGCATTTGGGCGCGACGAACAGCATCGTCACCGCCATTGCCCGCGCGGAAGGCGTAGAAGACTGCCTGTTTGCAATCGACGCGTGCGACTGGTCGGACGCGTATAAGGATAAGGTGTATCAGATGGTGTACCGCGTGACGAGCGACCGGGTGACGAGCAGGTGCGTGGTGCAGTTCCATATCAATGGGTATCATACGGCGGAGGTGCTGGATAAGGCGCTGGATAATTGGATCAATGTGAAGGGATTGCGCCCGGTGACGGTGGGTGAATTGATGCAGCTGTCGGGGCGGGATTTCCCCCCGCTCCCGGACTACGGCGACTAAAAGAAGAGAAAGGGCTAAGCGTACGGTTAGCCCTTCTTAACTTTTTTATCTTCCATCAAGCAGGAATTTTCGCCTGCAACCGCGAAATATCATTCTCGACCCCATGATTTCAGCACAAGGAGGAATTTTCCCATGTACGAAAAAGTATTTGCTTATCTGGATGCGCACGCGGAGGACTATGCCGCGCAGCTGTGCCGCTGGGTGGAAGTGCCGTCGGTGAAGGGCGAAGCCACGCCCGATGCGCCGTTTGGCAAGGATGTGCGCCGGATGCTGGATGTGGCCATGGCGGACGCAAAGGCGTTCGGCTATGAAACCCGCGATTTCGACGGCTATGCGTGCGATATCACCCTGCCGGGCGAATCGGAAGAAGCCATCGCCGTGCTGGGACACCTCGACGTTGTTCCGGCGGGCGACAACTGGGCGACCCCGCCGTTCACCGCGACGCGCGTGGGCGACCAGATTTTCGCGCGCGGCACGAGCGACGACAAGGGCCCGGCGCTGGCGGCGCTGTACGCGATGAACGCCATCAAGGCAGCGGGCATTCCGCTGAAGAAGTCCATCCGCCTGATTCTCGGCTGTGACGAGGAATCCGGCTGGGAAGACATGGCGTATTACTGCGCGCACACGGAAATGCCGGAAGTCGGCTTCTCCCCGGACGCCTCCTTCCCTATCATCAACACCGAAAAGGGCATGATTCACGGCTTCTTCACGAGCAAACTCGCGGAGGACGGCCTGCAGGTCAAGCAGCTATGGACGGGTGAGCGCGTGAATGTCATCCCCGGCGAATCCAAGGCGCTTATCGCAGGCGGTCAGGAGGTTGCCGACAAGGTGGCGGCCTATGCCCAAAAGACCGGGCTTCCCTACACGGCGGAGGTGACCGCGGATGGCGTGTGGGTGACGGCGGAGGGCATCCCCGGCCACAGCGCGTATCCCGAAGGCCGCCGCAACGCCATCGGCATGATGCTGGTACTCCTGCGCGAGATGGGCGTGGCCGGCGCGCTGAAGACACTGGCGGACGCGGTCGGCATGGAGCACGACGGCGCGTCGCTGGGCTGCGCGTGCTCGGACGAAATTTCCGGCGCGCTGACGTGCAACATGGGCATCCTGCATATCAAGGACGGCAAGGTGACGGCGTCGCTCGACCTGCGCTGCCCCATTGCGGCGGATTTGTCCGCGCTGACGAACGCGATTCGCGCGCACCTGCCCGGCTTTAGCGTCGATTCGCTGGAAATCAAGGAACCGCATCACGTTCCGGCAGACAGCAAGCTGGTGCGCTCGCTGCTGGACTCCTACACCGAGGTGACGGGTGAACCCGCCGCGCCGCACGCCACTGGCGGCGGAACGTACGCGAAGTTGCTCAAGCAGGGCGTTGCGTACGGCGCAGCATTCCCGGAGGATGAGGACTTGGCGCATCAGGCGAATGAGTACATCCGCGTGTCGCAGATGGTCAAGGCGATGAAGATTTATGCCGCGGCGCTGATGAAGCTGGCAGCGGAATAAGGGGCACAGGCAAAACAGGCTATGGCGAATGGGTCATAGCCTGTTTTTTATTGGTTCTTCACGGAATCTTGGGGGAAAAAGCAGCTTGTGGGCGCGTCTGCGGACGCGCAAAGTTACTGGCAGGGACGCTTCGCTGCCTGCGCCTTTGTTGAGTGCGTTTGAGATGCTGGTCTCCCGCGGAACAGTTGGGGCGTTGCCCCAAACCCCACAAGGGACGCTGTCCCTTGACCCTGCAAGGGGCAGACGAAAAGGGACGAAGTCCCCCCTTGACCCCTCCGCGCGATTGAGTTGGTCGCGCTTTCATGCTCCTTCCGCGTGCAGCTTTTTGGTGCTTCGCCTAAGCCCTTGTTTGCTTCCCTAACTTTCCGTGAAGAGCCTTTTTATTGCGCTTGGTATTTGAAAAGCGCCGGGCAAGTCTTTCGACCTGCTCGGCGTTTGATTTGTCCTTGGCTGATTACTTGACTTCGTCCCAATCAACGATTTCGCCCGTGAAGATGTCGCGAATCTGATTGAGCGTCAGACCTTCGACCGCGTTGCCGTTATTCACGATGACCGCAATGCCGTCCATGCAGATGGTCACAGGGGTCAGACCCGCTTCCAGCTCGGACGCCTTCACTTCGCGGGAAGCCATGCCGATGTCGAACGAGCCGTCCGCAGCGCCGCGCATACCGGTGGAGGAGTCAGAAATCTGCACTTCGATGTCCACTTCCGGGTGGAGTGCTTCGTAGGCTTCTTCCAGCTTCTGCATCAGCGGGCCGACGGAAGAAGAACCGCCGATGACAATCTTGCCTGCCACGGGCGCCGCCTGATATTCAGCCGGCTCTTTGGCGACGTACTTCTGCGCGGTCACAATCGCCTGACCTTCGGCAGAGAGAATCCAGTTGATGAAATCCTGCGCAGTCGCGGAGAGGTTGTCCGCCTTGTAAGCGATGTTGAAGGGACGCGCGATGGCGTAATCACCGCTGGCGACGTTTTCGGGGGTCGCTTCGACATAGACGGCTTCCGCACCATCTTCGGGGTTGCGGGCGACCTTCAGCGCCTTCACGGACGCATCCATCGAGCCGAGGGAGATGTAGCCGATGGCAGCAACGTCCTGCGAAACCGTGGTCTTGACTTCGGACGTGCCGGAGTACACAGCGGCTTCGACGGTGGTCATGTCGACCTTGTTGCCGTCAGCGTCCTTCTGCTCAACGCCCGTCAGTTCGATGAACGCGGTGCGCGTGCCGGAGCCGTCCTCACGGGAAACAACGTAGATGGAGTCCGCCAGCGCGACGGTGAGCGTCAGCACGAGCGAGAGCAGGATGGCAGCAAACTTCTTCATTGCAGAAAAACCTTCCTTTCTGTCCGGGACACCTTCCTGATGTCCTGTTGCCCTTGTCTTTTTCCTTGGGTACGCCTGTATGATACCGCGGGAATGTAAAGGCGGAAAGGCAGGTTAGGTTAAGATTGTGTTAAGGCACCACCGCACAATTCGGCGGCGCGTCTGGCGATGTCTTTTCCGCCATCTGCGGCATGCAAATTCCTCGATTTACATCCAGTAAACCTTCGAAATTTGCATTTGCATCTGACGAAAAATCCATTCGCCAGCCGACCACCTCATTTGTACGGTGTTACCTTAATTCGGGGCGGCTCTTCAAAAACACTGTTTTTCTCGTTTTTACTCAATTTCATCCCATTTTTGTTGAAGCGCAGCGATGAGTTCATCAATTGTCATTTCTTGATTGACGTAGTTTGTGATAATGCCCGTTTGATTCAAGTAACGAATAAACTCTGTATTAGGGAAGCGTGGAACGCCATCGTTCATTATTTCTTGGCGTAAATTTTCTGAATAAAATGGGAATTTGTCTCTGATTTCGTTTCCATATATTTCAGGCGATTGATAAACCATCTGACTCCAATTGCCTAATGCAATCTGACTTTGGCAGACTTCATCAGCAAAATCCGAAAGAAAGTTCTGCGCCTTTTGAGGATAAGCTGTGCTTTTCGGGATGCACAAAGCATACAAATCAACAACAATGCAATTCATTCCATCAAGGTTAGGGAACGGTACATAGTGGTCTGGATTTGGTGTCAACCGCAGAATCGGCTTAACCCGCTGAGCATCGTCGTAATCCATAATGTACCCTTTGCGAAGCATTTCAGCATAGCAAGAAATTGTTCTACGGAAAACTGCAGTATCGAATTGCAAATCACCAGTTTCGTTGTACTGTGCAGACAAATATTGCATTAGAAATAGTGGGGTTTTTAGATTTGTGTACATTAAGCATATGTCTTCCGTTTGCGATAAATCTGACTGATTGCAAGCGCACAGCAGTGTTTCCAGCGAATATCCCGCAGACTGCGGAAACTGAAAATTCGCACGGTATGCAAGCGTATCATCCAGAGAAAAAAGATTCGCTATGTAATAGTATGGCAGTCCATACATTACATCATCTTTTGACAAATAAACAGCAAGCGCAGTCCAATCGTGATTCAACGCAGTATCATTTATAGGCAGCAGCAGATCTCTTTCCACTGCTGCTTGCAGCACCTTCTGATAGAGCAGAACAGCATCGTACTCTCGATTCGTCAGAAGTGACAAATCTTCTACCGTAATATTTGCGTTTTTATAGAATATTTTATATTTTGTTTCATTTAATATTTCTTCTCTGCACTCTAAAAAGTAAAATCGCGCATCTTCCTGCTCATTGCCTAAGATATTGATTGATATTGCATTTTCTGCAGTTGATGAAAGCGAAAAAAGCATGAACCCTAAATACGCAAGTGCCAAAATTCTCTTCATCAGCATACCTCCTTAGGAAAGCAAGGTGCGTTACAGTCAATTATCCCGCCTTAAGGCACCACCGCACAATCATTCATCTCCGAGCGGACAAACAAACTCGTCTTCACAAATCGTATGCTCTACCATATGCTCATGTGTTCCAGAAATGGTACTCCAGCCGCAGTCAACACAAGTATATATCGTCGTATATAAAGACGTTCTTTTCGTGCATTTATAGTTGTTTGCACATGCAGCTGATTCTTGCTTCCAACGACTAAACGCGCCACAAGAAACGATAAACATTCTCTTCTGTCAACAGTTCTCACATTGTGACGGTTCAGTCGCTGCAAGAGAAAAGCTCAAGCTAATCGACAAAAGCGCCATACAGAGAAGTTTGGCATATTTCTTCATAATGTATCCTCCTTTCACAGCAACGTACCTTACCTATTCTTACTATATCATATAAATAACACAAAATCAACAGATTGAGGTTTTTTTGTGCTTGTGATTTTACACGCTCTTTACATTCCCCCGCCCGCGCATTTTACATTCCCGTGCTATTCTAAATAGCGGGAATGCATGAAGAAAGAAGGAATCAATGGACATGAAAGTCAAGGAGCAGGTCATGCGCTGGGTCTTTGCGGCGACAGCGGCGTTCTCCATCGCGGCCGTCGCGCTGATCTGCGTTTTTCTGTTTCTGAACGGACTGCCGTTCTTTACGAAATATGATTTGGGCGCGTTCCTGTCCGGAACGACGTGGAAGCCCGCGAACAATATTTTCGGCATCCTGCCGATGATTGTCGGCTCGCTCTACGTCACGGGCGGCGCATTGCTCTTCGGCGCGCCGGTCGGCATCCTCGCGGGAATTTATCTGGCGCGCTTCTGCCCGGTTCGCCTGCGCAAAATCATCGAGCCGATGATTGGGCTGATGGCGGGCGTGCCGTCGATTGTCTACGGCTTCTTTGGGCTGACGACGCTCGTGCCGCTCATCCGCGAAATGTTCGGTGGACGCGGGCGCGGGCAGTGCATCCTGACGGCGTCGCTGCTGCTGGGCATCATGATTCTGCCGACCATCATTCAGCTGACCTCCGCCGCCGTCAAAGCCGTGCCGAACTCCTACTACGAGGGTTCGCTGGCGCTGGGCGCGACGGATGAACGCAGTGTGTTCCGCGCGACTGTCCCGGCGGCGAAATCCGGCATTCTGGCGTCGGTTGTGCTGGCGATTGGCCGCGCCATCGGCGAGGCAATGGCGGTCAAGATGGTCATCGGCAATCAGCCGCGCCTGACCTCCGATTTGCTCAGCGGCATCCGCACGCTCACCTCCGGCATCGTCATCGAGATGGGCTACGCCGAAGGGCTGCACCGCGAAGCGCTGATTGCCGCCGGCATCGTGCTGTTCGTCTTTATTCTGCTGATTAACGCTTCCTTCTCCGTGCTGAAAAGGAGGGAACAGCAATGATGACCGCCCCCGCGTACCGCGCGCATCCCATCAAGAATTTCTTCCGCACTGAAGGCAACCGCTGGCGGCGTCATCCAGCCAGCGCGCTGCTGCGGCTGCTGTGCCGCCTGTCAGTGCTGATTACGATTTTCGCCCTGCTTGCCATCGTCATTGACCTGCTTGTCAAGGGCATTCCGCACCTGACGCCGGAGCTGTTCAGCCTGAAATACACGACGGAAAATCAGTCGATGCTGCCTGCCATCATCAACACGCTGCTGATTGCGCTGGTTGCGCTGCTTGTCGCTATCCCGATTGGCGTGGGCGGGGCGATTTATCTGGCAGAGTACGCCAAGCGCAACTCGCCGCTGGTGCGCACCATCCGCCTGACCGCCGAAACCCTGCAGGGCATTCCCTCCATCATCTACGGCTTGTTCGGCATGGTGTTCTTCACCGCCCTGCGCATCAACCTGACTTTGCTCTCCGGTGCGCTGACGCTTTCCCTCATGGTACTGCCGCTGATACTGCGCACGACCGAAGAAGCGCTGCTCTCCATCCCGGACAGCTACCGCGAGGGCAGCTTCGGCTTAGGCGCGGGCAAACTGCGCACGGTCATCAAAATCGTGCTGCCGCCCGCCATGCCGGGCATTCTCTCCGGCGTGGTGCTGGCGATTGGCCGCATCGTGGGTGAAACCGCCGCCCTGCTGTTTACCGCCGGCACGGTCGCGGACATGCCAAAGCATTTTCTTCTCTCTTCCGGGCGCACGCTGGCGGTGCATATGTATCAGCTGTCGCTGGAGGGGCTGCATTACGACCAAGCATACGCCACGGGCGTGGTGCTGCTGCTGCTCGTGCTGGGGCTGAACAGCCTGTCCAGCCTGATTTCCCGCAAAATCGGAGGAAAAGCATCATGATTATCGACATGCAGGAAGCCATCAAAAACAAAACCGCACATCCGAATGATACGCCCGCGGACGTAAAGATTGCCATCAAGGACTTGAACCTCTACTACGGCGCATTCCACGCCCTGCACGGCATCAACCTCGACATTGAGCGCGGCAAAATCACCGCGTTCATCGGGCCGTCCGGCTGCGGCAAATCGACGCTGCTGAAAACGCTCAACCGCATGAACGACCTCATTCCCGACTGCCGCGTCGAGGGCAGCATCACGCTGGACGGCGAGGACATTTACGGCAGCATGGACGTGAACCTGCTGCGCAAGCGCGTCGGCATGGTATTCCAGAAGCCGAACCCCTTCCCCATGAGCGTCTACGACAACATTGCCTACGGCCCGCGCACGCATGGTATCCACCGCAAGGCACAGCTGGACGAAATTGTGGAAAGCAGCCTGCGGAACGCCGCCATTTGGGACGAGCTGAAAGACCGTCTGAACAAGAGTGCTTTGGGGCTTTCCGGCGGTCAGCAGCAGCGGCTTTGCATTGCGCGCGCGCTGGCGGTTGAACCGGAGGTGCTGCTGATGGACGAACCCACCTCGGCGCTTGACCCGATTTCCACGAGCAAGATTGAAGAATTGTGCATGGAGCTGAAAGGGAAGTACACCATTGTGATTGTGACGCATAACATGCAGCAGGCTTTGCGCATTGCGGACACAACGGCATTCTTCCTGTTAGGGGATATGGTGGAAGTTGGGGCGACGGATCAGCTGTTCTCGATGCCGCGGGATAAGCGGACGGAGGATTATATCACGGGCCGCTTCGGCTAAGGGTTGTTAGTGGAAGGATTTTTTGCTATAATGCAGGGGAAAGGATAGGCAGATTAGGGATAAAGGATAGCAGGGGAACGCGCTCAAGCCGGGACGCAAAAAAGGGTCAAGGGGCAATGCCCCTTGCGGAGTCCAGAGGCGGCGCCTCTGGT
>ERZ827150.1681-NODE-1681-length-26752-cov-5.386560_pt1 | contig 26752 bp, 19 predicted proteins | sample MGYA00519779_ERZ827150 | MGnify/ENA primary metagenome ERZ827150 (study PRJEB31778, sample SAMEA3449267) | human gut metagenome | biome: human gut; feature: human-associated habitat; material: faeces | place: United Kingdom | collected 2010/2012 ...
CCTACTAAATCTTGTGCTTTTTGTGTTTTGTAGCTTTTTCGTACTACAAAGATGGCTGACCGCCTTGGGATATTTTCGAACTTTCCAATTCTTCAAGAGAAACGGCCTCTTCTTTTTCCTTTCCGTTATAGATGATTTTCAGATGATCGTCGTAGAGAAAGACGCTGTTCACAAACGTGTCGATCAGTTTCCGGCGGCCTTCCAACTTCCCGATGTCTATCTTTCGGAAATTGTATAACGCCATTTTGAATTCGTCCTTCGTAAAAACGGGCGATTTTTTCTTCTCTTCTGCTATCGTTTCCGCAAGCGTTTTTTTCTGTTGTTCTATCTCCGTCAACCGCGCAATCAACGTATCCGATGCCGCTCCCTTCTGAATTGCCGTTACTATGTTTTCGATCTCTCGCTCTTTCTCTTTTAATTGTTCTTCCAGATGCGGTAAAATCGTGCTTTCCTCATATTGCAGGGTGTAGAGTAACTGCGCAAGACGTTCTATCGTTTCGTCCTCTTGTAATAGTTCCTTTGTCTTATAGACCACAAAGTTTTCAATCTTTTCTTTTTCTACCTTCTCCTTCTCACAGAGGTGTTTGCGCGCTCGGTTGCAAATGTAATAGCGATACGTCTTTCCCGTTCTGCTTGTTCCCGAATACGCCGTCATCATCGCTCCGCAATTTCCGCAAAAGAGGTGTGTGGTTAGCAAATAATCGTCGTTTTCGCTATGTGCGGCAGGGGCGATAGAATGCTTCTTTATATTGTCCTGCACCTTTTCAAAGAGTTCTTCGGTAATTATCGCGGGTATTCCGTGTTCAAGCACGATTCCCGAATGTTTGTATTCTCCGATATATATACGGTTAGACAGTAAATATAAAACGCTGTTATAAGCGATTTCCTTGCCGTTCGGACGGCGTATTTGTTTCTCTTCCAGGTATTGATAAATTTCCTTTGCCGTATATCCGTCCCCACACATTTGAAACAACGTATAAACGAGCGGTGCCGTTGTTTCGTCTATTTCCAGCTTATGATCTACTACTTTATAGCCAAGCGGAACCGCTCCGCCGTTCCACCTTCCTTTGAGGGCGTTCTCCTTAAAGCCTCTCTTGACGTTTTGAGCCAGATTCGCAGAGTAATATTCCGCCATCGCCTCGATCATCGCTTCCAAAATAATTCCTTCGGGACCGTTTGAAATATTCTCTTTTACCGACACAACCTGAACGCCGTTTTTTCGGAGGTTGTAACGATAGAACGCGCTGTCATACCGATTCCGCGCAAAACGATCCAGCTTCCACACAAGCACAATGTCAAACAACCTTTTGCTGCTGTCATTCACCATTCGCAAAAAATCGGGACGATCGTCCGTTTTGGCCGAAAAAGCACGGTCTATGTATTGTCCGACGATTTCTATATCGTTGTATTCTGCGTATTCCATGCACTCGCGTATCTGACCTTCAATGCTTTCCTCTCTTTGGTTATCCGAACTATACCGGGCATATATTGCCGCTTTCATAATTTATCTCTCTCCGATATTATTTTTAACATTTCATACATCTTTGGAATATGGTTAATGACCGTATCGTAAACTATAGTCATACTCACGACACCATAGTTATGTACGATACGGTTCCGCATCCCACGAAGTGCCGCCCACGGAATATCTGGATGCGTTGTGCGGAAGCTCTCGTTCAGCTTGGCACTATTCTCCGCCACCTGCACAATACGAAACATTATGGAATCGATTAGAAGATCATTTTCCTCCATTTCCTTCTGCGTTATTCCTTGCGTATGTTCAATGACAAATTTTAAATCCGCTATAATCTTTTCCAAATAAAAACGATCATTCTTCTCGTTATCCATAAATCTTGATTCCATCCCCTAGGATTTCTTTCACAAGCGTACTGTTGTTTTCAAGCTGTGTCTCGTCCAGTAAATCTACTTTCTTTTTAAGTGCCTCGCGCAACATCTCTACAAGTTCATAAAAACGCAACCCGTTCAACGGCATGGACACAAGCAAATCCACATCGCTTTGTTCCGTAGCTTTCCCCTTGGCATACGACCCGAAAAGATATGCATACTTTACATCATATTGCTCAAACAAAGGCTTACATGCCTCCTTGATTTTTTCTACCGTCAAAAGACCGTGGTCCTCGTCTACTATACCGTACTTTTGCAACATTTCAAAGATATATCGGTACTTAATAGTATCTCTTCTCCCCTCGTCCGATTCGTAACGAACATAAGTGCGCAGGGGAACACCTACTACTTCGGCGCACGCCGCCTGCGATAATCCCTTCTCTATTCGCAATTCTTTCAGCGTCATGACATAACCTCCTGACTACTATTATATCATGATGGCATATAAATCGCAAGTTTATTGCGCCATTTTGGCAAATATATTTTATAAAACACCGCTCCGTTTTCCCCCTTGCCTTTGCCTTATCTTCCCACAAAAGTCTTTTAAAGAATAGCTTTTTGTTGTCCTTTATCTTTTTTCCGCGCAGTTAATTTCGTTTACTCCTTTATTCTTTATTTTTTACTCTCCTGCAATAATTCCAATAACGCTTTTTTCAGTTTTGCATTAGCAGGGGATTTTGGGTCGAAACACATCTCGATTACCTCTTCTATCTCTTTTCCGTTTTTCATGAATTTCGGCTGATAGTTATAGAGCTTTCCCTGTGGACTATCTGTTCGTCCGAATATATAATCCAGCGATACATCGAAAAAGTCCGCGTATTGCATTAAAATATGATATGGCGGAAAGTTCAACCCGTTTTCATAACGGAATATAGAGGGCTGGTCTACTTCTCCAAACTTTTCGGCCAATTTCGCCTGCGACAAATGTATTCCCTCACGTAATATTTTTAATCTTTCTCCTACTATTTTTCTATCCACATTACATCTGCCTTTACTTTAATTATTTTATTTATATTATATAACAAATTCGCATGTTTGTCAATATTAACCAGACATCTTATTAAGATAAATTAGTTTAAATTTTTCTATAAACCAAAATAGCCTGAACACTCTTTTCATAATAAAGAAGTTCAAGCTATTTTGGTGAGCATAATCGGATGAAATTACCTTTCTCCATTCACGTTCTATCCCTTTTCCCGTAAGGATTTCAGACCATAGTACATATTTAGTCTAAAATTAATTTTTCAAAAAATAATAATCTAAATTTATATACGCATCAATTTATCCACCGAAAGAGTCTCTTTGTTGTTCCCTTAATTAGAATAAGCAAATAATTTTACTTCAATTAAAATTCTATTTCCTGAATATTATTTCTTGATATACTACAATGGGTATCAATCTACATAAATATTTTTTATGCCTATATTAATCCCCGGTGTATATTTACCATCTCCGCCATATCCCATCTGCGGATCCGTATCATCTTCTTTTTTTATTACATATAACGACCAAATCCCTACATTATCTGGATTATAATCATCAACTGTAATATCTAAAAATAGAAAACGGTATTCTCGTACATTCGTTACAACATCGCAAGATAAATCCATACTCTTTTTTCTATCGCCATTTTCTATTTCATCCGAAACGCCAGGACCGCCCCAATCATCGTACGATAAAACTTCGCCTTGATAATAATCAAATAGACGCATAACTTGGCTCTCAAAATTTTTCGCTTGAGTTATTGCAGTTTTTGAAAACATTCCCTGCAATGTATTTCTATCTTTATCTTGTATTGCTTCTAATAGGCTTTCCATTCGTTCGTTTGCTATTTTTCGATCTCTATCCATAACATTGCCTCCCATTGAACACGCACTAAAAAAAATTAACGCAGAAAATATTATTGACTCACATATTCTTTTCATAAAGTCATCCCTATTTTATAAATGAATAAGTACAAATTAATGATTTATTGGTAGGTTTCCAGCCTCTCTTTCTATTAGAATTCATAAAACTATTGTACATTCCCATACTATTAAACTTAACCGTATAGGTAGCTGTTAAATCCGAGGCCTTTTTATTTAAATATTTTGGATTAAATCCAGTTATCCACCAAGTTCTTTCGCTCCAATCTATTATTTCTTTTCCTCCATACTTCAATTTTAATGTCATATCCATCGCCAATTTTTTATCTACGAGCCAATGCGGATTTCCTCCATAGTAAATTCCTAATTCAGCTCCCGCACCTAAATTAATATAATCGCCTTTCCATGCCCATAACATATATGATTTAGCTGCATACGAGAATGGAAATTTTTTGCTTTTCATACTTGTAGCGAGGTCAAACATAAAATCATAGAAATCGTTATATCCAAAATATTGCTGCCAACCATTAAAATTAGCATGATAGATGCCATCTACTTTCTTCATATCCAAGAAAACAGCTCCTATCGCCGCGGTATTTATTCCTATTTTTACAGCAATTGTATTCACCACATGCAATACTGTACTAACAACTTTCTTTACCGTTTTCCAAAGTTTTTTCCAAAAATATCCACATACTTCGCAGCGATTAATAGCATCATTACCACAATACGAAAAAACATTATAGCTATAATCTCCATTATTATACCCTATTACTTTATCCGCATTAATAAACCTACAAGTTTCCGGATCATAATAGCGGCTTTGCAAATAGTAAAGTTCGCTCTCCGTATCATAGTAGTATGACCTGTATCGGATAGGGTTTTTATTCCCGATATGCGTTACGTCGCCCGATATATCACGCCCATTTCCGTCAAGGAGTTTTTCTATCTTTCCCCACGCGTTATATACATATCTTACCACAGGTTTCCCGTCCCTGTCAAGTATTCGGATTACGTCTCCCTGCAAGTTCTTTACATACAGATATACACTTCCGTTATGCTTCAATCCGCATACTTCTCCGTTATTGTCGTACACATATTCCAACACATCGACTTCGTTACCGTTTTCTATCGTTTCCAATAACACGTTCGTCCCGTTTAAGTAATAGCTGTGTACTACTCCGTTTACTGTCTTTTTCGTCCGGATTCCGTTTGCGTTATACTCGAACGACAAACTGCTCCCGCTCTTGCTCATCCCTTTGAGTTGTCTGCCTTTCTCCCATTCAAGCGTATATCCGTGATACATATTCGGATTTCCACCGACATAGGTCATAGTATCCCCATACCCCGAATAATACGTCAGACAATCTTTCCACTCGCTTTCGTATCGATACCTCTTTTTTTCTCCGACGTCCTCGGGCATTCCTAACGTATATCCGTATGTCTCTTTCCTCAATATATTCCCGCATTCGTCGTACTCGTAGAACTCCGTTTTATCCGCAACTTTATTATCCGCTCGCGTCAAACGTCCCAGACCGTCATATTCGTATCGCTCCGTTAAATTTCCGTTCTCGTATACCGACTTGATGTTCCCGTTCGCGTCGTATTCATATCCTAATCGATTTCCGTCCGAATACTCTATCTCCGACACCAGATTTGTCGTAGGTTCTCCGCCCATCTTTTCAAATTGATGCGCGTCGACTTTCCCGTTATGGTATTCGTATTTCTCCGTGAACAGCTTATTTCCCAGACGAATTTCACGGTAATCCCTTCTGCCTAATCCGTCGTTTCCTTCCGTGATTCGAATTTCTTCCGGCGTTATGATTCCGTCCTCAGTCTGCGTATAATTATACCTTTCGTCCAACGAAGCCGCCGGATCTCGTATAATCCGTCCCAGGTTGTCTACCGTAAACTTACATTCCCGACTCTCCACCAACTGCCCGTTTTTATAGGTATAGCGGTATAGCACATTCCGTCCGTAATCCACGCTTCGGATCAGGTTTCCTTCATGGTCGTACGTATATTCGTACTTCGCTTCCTGTGTTCCGTTTTTCGTCCAGACTTCCGAGATCACTCGTCCCTCTCGGTCATATGTACATTCCATTACGCTTCCGTTCGGATATGTCGCTTTTTTCAATCGTCCCGATTTTTCATTATATTCGTAACTTACCAGCGGCGTTTGTCCCGATACCCCTATGCTTTCTACGTTATGTGCCGACGTATATGCGATATTATACGTCGTGGTGTTCGTTTTAATCTGCGTCAAATCATCAGACGAATACGTATATTCCGTCTTAATCTCTTTGCCGTCCAGCTCCGTCTTTACGGCTTTAAGATTATCGCTTCCGTCATAATACTCGTAATACACCGAGCTTCTGCACGGCGCGTGCTCCGCCACGACATGGGAAGTAGATTCTTCTATGTCGTATAAAGTCTTATTCAGGCGTTCGTCGCTCTGCGCCGTTAAATCGTTTCCGTTCAGACTGTAATCGCTCGTCGTATATAACGCGCGATACCCGTCGCTCGTTACCGTTCCTAATTCATTTCCATATTTATCCGTTCTCGATTTCGGTTCGTTCTCCCCGCCTTCGTCCGTCTCTGCTTCCTCGAATGCCGTTTCGAAATACTCTACCCCCACGCTCTCCGAGTCCGTTACCACCAACTGAATATTGTCGAAATATACCGCTCCTTCATGGCCACGGAAATCCAATACCACACGGATGGAGGAAATCGGACGGTACGCCGCTTTTTCAAACGATACGCTCTTTAACTGCCAGTCCTCCACGCCCGCGTCAAACGATACCGCATAGCTTTCGTCCGGGATATTTTCGTCCGAGCCTTCATAGAACAATTCCGCACGAAGCTCAAATTTCTGTCCCTCGACAAGCTCCGCCACGTTCGCTTTCGCAAACCCCGAAAGGATAAAACGCTCTAACTTGTCCGCCGCGCTTTCCAGCCTGATTCTCTGACACCCGCCAAAATGCTGCGGGTCGCTGGAAGTCATTTTCAGACACTGTCCCGACAAACCGTTTGTATCTTGCGTCAACGTGGTAATATTTTGCGTTTCGTTGGTACTTTCTCCCTGCCAATCTACAATTTTCGAATCCGATATTCGCTCAAAACTACCATTAGACAATATATTTAACAACGACGGGATTTCGCCTTTTTCAAGCTGAAATCCGTTTACTAACACGGCTCCTTTCGCCAAATATAAGCCTACGCATACTCTATATTCGGTATAATTGCCTATTTCTTCAGGTACGACAAATGTTTGCGCAATACGAATGAATCCTTGATCGTCGTTACGGATATACGGACTTTGACAAAATCCCGCTTTGGTATAATCTGCATCCACTCCGTCTATTTTTATGCACGCTCCCCCTTCCGTCGTTTCCAATTCGCCTATCGGTTTCACATATGCCGACACCGTATAGGTTCCCGGATTCAAATCGTGCTTCTTCATCACCCAGTTGATTCCGTTTGTTTCGTTGCTTCTCACAACATAACTTTTTCCTAAAAATGAATCTGCACTGTATTCATCTTCCAAGCTTCCCGTTCCCGCATTGCGAACCCTGTAAACCATTCCTCCTGCCACTAAATTGTCCGCAAAATAATTCATGACGGGCGAATCACCTGAACCGGCCACTCCGTTCTGCGTTTCTCCGCTTACATATACCTCTCCCGTTTGCGTTTGGGAATACTTCCCGATAATACTTCCTTTTCCGTCCAAACTATAATACGTCTCTATCCGCTCTTCGTCCGTCGTTACCTGTGCGGAAGGAGAAGTAATCTTTACTCTCCTGCTCGTCTCATACGCTATATCTATACTGATAAATCGATCATTTTCAAGAAAATTTTGCACACGGGAAACCTTATACCCGCTTCCGTAGCCGTACGTAATCCCTTCCGGCTCCGTTCCCGACGCGCTCCCTTTTCCCGCCTTATTCAACATTCCGTCTCCGTAATATGAAAATGCGTCTATCGTTCCGTCCGGTCTCGTGATTTTCGTCAGGCGGCCGTTCGTATAGGTATAAACAGTATTCTTTCCCGCCGCATCCGTTATCGTCGACAACGTTCCGTCCGCATTATAACTGAAAGTAAATATCCGTCCTACTCCATCCGTCAGTTCCTTGATCTTCCATTCGCTCCCGCTTTCGCCTTCTGCGGCACCTTCGTACCCGATTCGGATTTTGTTCCCGCTTTCGTCCTGAATTTCTTGTAACAGGCAGGACTTCTTATCGAATACGTAATACATTCCGTCCCGCTTGACGATATTCGTCTTTATGTCTAGCTCGTAGCCTTTTTCCGAACTATCCGTGTAAAGGTTTTCCGATACCTTTTCCCCTTCTTCCGTCTCCTTTTTCTTGAATATGTACTCCGAGCCGTATTCGTCACAATAAACATACTCGCTTTCATTCAAGGCATACAGATACTGTTGATAATTTAACTTCCAGCTCTTACCGAACCTCATTCCTATCGTACGATTCGCTGCATCTTCCGTTGCATATCCAGAATTATACAGCGTAGGATAGAAATTTTCGGATTCTCCCTCCACCGGCGTGTTAAAGACATGAAAAATACTCACCGGTAATCGGTTTCCATTCCAATCCACGTCATTATATACAAAATTCAATATTCCCGTAGCAAGACACACCCGACCTTGGCCGTTATTTCCGCTCTCCTGCACGCTATACGCCGCTTCCGCATTATAGCCCTTTTTCGGCAGATAATTTACTTCCGTCCTTTCCGTTACCATCGTGAATGCTTCATTGACCGCAAACCGCGTGCTTACCTGCGGACTTAACGCTATGGCTTTGCTATTCCGTTCCGACGACTGCGACGCAACCGCCTCTTGAGGAAAAATCTCAGGCGTTTCCGAATATTCTATCCATCGATCCTTATACTCCACGCTTTGCGATTCCATTATATTCGTTCCCTGGATTTTCTTGTCGTTAAGCATTTCTTTGCTATTTTCTTTCTTTTCCATTGTTTTTCACCCCTTATCCCTATTCTTCTTTTTCTTTATCGCACTGCTCTTGCAATAGTATTTCCGGTTGTTTTTCTGGCTTTGCTTCTTTTGAAAACGCGGTTTGATGTGCCTGCAATGCTTCCACGCCGCGCAGCGATACGTTTTCAAAGACTACCGATATATTCTGCACCCCGCCGTAATGTACCGTTACACTTTTATTCGTTTTCGACATTTTCTTTCCCCCCTGACTGCAGCTCTTTTTCCAGTTCGTTGATCCTCCGTCGCCATTCCTGGCGCCGTTGTTTTATTGGCTCATATTCTGACTCCGTTAGCACTCCTTCCGCATACTTAAGCGCTTTATAGTCTGTTTCCAAAAGTTTTTCCTTTAAATCTAAAATTTCCTTCTCTGGATTTCCGCTTTTCAAAACTTCTTTTTCGTCTGTAGCTTCTGCCAAGGTATAATCCCCACTGTTTAATGCATTGAGAAATTTACCCCATTCCACTTCTTGTTCTTCTATAAAATATTTTTTCATCTTTATCCTCCTCATTGACTAACGCTTGTATAGTCAAACCATATTTCAAAAAAAGCTTCCGCATCTTGCATATGATTCTGAAACGTATCTTGCGCCCAATTTCCGTAAAGCCCACCACTGCTTGGATCATATATTCTACCAAGCCCAAGATAAGATGTATCTTGTCTGCTTATCCCTGTTCCATATCCAATCAGATCTAACGATGAGCCTGATTTTCTTGTTCCCCACCACCAACCTTTTTTAAAGGTATTTGTCGACAAACCCGTTATTCCCAGTTTATTACCTAACGAAGAAGGATTTATTATGCGGTATTTATATGTGTCGCTAGTGGAATAACTTTGAAACGACAGTGTCCCTTTAATTTTCACTATCTTTACCGACTCATTACATTCTCCTATAACTTGAAAGTACACAGTTCCCCCTATTCCTGCCATCGTCCCTAAACCTTCTTTTATAACAATTTTCGGAATCTGAGTGTTTACAGAAATATTTCCCGTGCTATCGGACGTTACAGTTGTTATTCCTGTTCCTTTAATGAGTTTCGAATCCCTTACCGTACCATTTTCATACAACTTTAAATATGTACTTCCATTTGACGTAGACGCATTACTTCCTCCTGTGTTTCCACCAACATATAACCGTGCTGTATAATGCGTATTGGTATCCTGAGTAACTAAAGCGCCTTGTGTTCCGTCGCGTTTCTTGTATGAGATCGTCCGTCCCGATATCGATAAACTCTTTATCGCATCTACTTCCTCATACTTCCCGTTGTCCGATAAATATTTTTCTTTTCCTGTCCCTTCTGTTTTTATCAGTCCTTCACCTATTAGTTCATGAATTTCAAACGCTCCATGTCTAACAGCTTGCCCTGTCACTCCGTTCTTTCCTTTCGTATATTCTCCGCTCGAAAACGACCAACTTTGCCCCATATACCATCCGTTCGTTGTCGTCTGCGTAATTTCATCTTCCGTCGTTTCATAATACGTCGCCGTATATGCAGAACTCCAACCTCCGCCAAAATAGCCTTTATCGTCTCCGCCTTGGCTTCCGCCTCCGTAGCCTCCATATACTAACTTGTCCGCCGAATACCCGCCTGATATTCCTATCAAGTCATTATTGATCCAATGAGTAATTGAGTTACAGTTCGTCGTTCCGTTGGTTGTAGTGCTATACCCTACAAAATTATCTGGCGAATAATAAATTGAGGCGATTCCATTGAAACCGTTCTTCTGCCCGTTCGTATTTCTGCAGTCAGGCGTTCCACTTCCTCCTGCCGCAACCAATAATACTTCATAGTTGCTTCCCGCTTTCGTAAACTGATATCTTGTATCCGTAATCTCGAGGATTTTCTTGAATACGAATGTTCCCCCTCCTCCTCCTCCAGTCGCTCCATCGGTTGTTCCCGAAACGTTTGCGTACATACTATCTCCGCCGCATTGTCCCACTACTACTGTAAGCTCGTCCCCAGCTTTTAATTCAAAGTCCGCTTCTATACTCGCTCCGCTTCCCGGCTCATAGCCAAGATACTTCGCATGTGCTCCGTAGCCCCCACTTGCGCCCCGAACCTTTATATGGTATCTCCCTGTTCTCGGTATAATAATTATCTGCGGTACTCCGTTTCCGCCAGTTGAACTATTCGTCAAACGAGCTTCATAGATTTCTTTTTGTACTGAAATACTATTTTCTATGTCACTCTCCAAACATATTCCTTGTTTTCCTTTTGCAATACTTTTTCCCAAACGAACATAGTTCTCTCTATTTTTTCTTCCCTGCATTTCTTTCCTCCTCGTATAATAAATATATTTTATTAAAAAGTCCTTCTATGAACATCTTTTTTTATCAAATTTACGTAAAACTATTATCAGAGATTAAAAACCTCTTCTTTTTTGACTTTTGAATTTCAATCAATCTTTATGTCCTTCCTTATTTTTTCTTAGCTTCCATAAAGCCTTCCAATTACTTTTTTCAATGCAAAAAGCGCACTATTATCCATTATTGACTTGATAATAGCACGCTCAAAATTTATCCATCGGAATTTCCTCCTTGATTCTTTTTTATTTTTTCCAACTAACCACCTTACTTATTTTGCCATACCTACCTATATCTTCCTTTCTTGCCTATATTATAACTCCACTTTTCCCTCTTGTCAATACCTTTTCAAAAAAAATGTTTTATCAATTTTTACAAAAAAATCGTAAACATTTGTTTGTTTTTACTTGACTTATGGAAAAGAATGATGTATAATGCATTTATAGCGTATAAACGCTTTATGTAAGTGCCCGTATCGGTGAAAGAAACGAAGGTTGCTGTCTGTTCCCATTGCTTTACGGAGTTTGTTACTCATCGGCTGATATGGCTTTAACGGATTTCAACAGCGAACGAAGAATCGGTCTTTATAAGCGGCTCTTACTTACAAAAAACGGTACCCGAGCAGTCCGGTAACCGATTAATCTGCGCCTTTTTCGGCGTAACGGCAAGACAACTTTGGACTTGCCGAGGCTTGCGATGACGGGTTACAAAGAACAGCTTGCGCGTTGTGCGATGACTTGAACGAGCGTTCAATAGCCGACCGTTTGTTGTCACTGTTTATAACAGACGACGTTCGTCGTCTACGGAAGAGTAATCTTCCGTGTGCTTTTGTTATGCTTTTTTGGCATACAAAGGCTGTTATAAGCATACCGTTTTTTGGACAATCTATCTGAATTTATGTCCATAGAAAGGTTGCTTTCTATGGACTTTTTTTGTCTTAAAATCGGTATGCCACTATCTTATTACGAGGAGGTAAAACATGGAATTTTCTCATTATTTCGCACCGACATAGCCACTGAATTTCTAAAATTTATCTTTCATTTTTTAGGATTAAATGCCCCCTGCAAGGGCGAACGGCACCAAACCGCTTTGCGGCTTTGGTATAGTGAGCTATACCTTTTTCAAAAAAAGTAACTAAAACAAAATCTATTTCGGAGGTTTAAATTATAGCATACATTATTTGTCACATGGAAAAATATCATCGGAGCGACATCGTCGGAATCGAACGCGAGAACGAACGCCACGAAAATTATATCTCTAAAAGTAACCCGCAAATCCACTCAGAAAAAACTCGGTATAACTTTCATTTCATTAAGCCGAAAAGTAGTTATACCTCTTTCATCAATCAACGGCTCAAAGACCTTGCTCCAAAACGCAAAGTAAAAGACGACGCCGTTCTTATATCGTCTTTCTTTGTAGGCGCAAGCCCGGAGTTTTTTACAGATATGAGTCAGGAGGACATCGGTGCATTCTTTTTCGAATGTACGGAGTTTTTCGCTGAACGATACGGACGAGAAAACGTTATCTCCGCCGTCGTTCACTTGGACGAAACCACTCCGCACTTACATCTCAACCTGATACCCATTCTTAAAGGCAGACCCTGCGCGAAAAAGCTATTCGACAAAAAAGCGCTCATCTCTTTACAGACGGCATTACATAAAGAAGTCGGGAAACATTGGGGATTGGAACGCGGACAGGAAGGAAGTACGGCGGAACATTTGGATACCGTAGCTTTCAAACTGAAAAAAATGAAGGAAGCGGCAAAAGAAGCAGAACAGAGAGCCGATACAGCTGAGGAACGTAAAATAATCGCAGAAAAAAATGCTTCGGCTGCCGAACAAAGACGAGCTCTTGCGGAAGAACATACGGTTTCACTGGAACGTCAACGGGAACAGCTAACACGCGAAGTCGCTCCTCTTCAAGCTGCCGCCGATGTTTTGCAAGAATACACGGACGGGAAACGAAAGCCGAATAAAAAGGATATTCCTATTCTTGCCGCCGAACTCGCCAAAACGAAATCCGATCTTCATTACAGTATACAAGACCAATGCGGTCTTTTCCAAGAGTTACAACAAACGGAGAGAAAAAACGCAGAGCTTCAACAAAATGCCGATTTTCTCCGCGAATTAAAACAACTTGCTCCCGATAAACTCAGTGAGACGATTGAAACGGTCAAGGAGAGAAAAAAGGCTAAATATACTTCTTCTCCCCTCCATTCGTCTGCCCGTCAACGGAGCAAATAACAACTGAATAATCGCTAAAAAGGAGGAAATGTTATCGAATAAAATGTCAGAGGAAATCAAGGACTCGAAAACCACAGACGGAATATCCGATGCCGATATGAAATCTTTGGCAAGAACTTTGCTCCCTATCTTACGGGAGTATCTTTTGTCGGATGAGGGGCGTAAAGACTATGACGAATGGAAGAAAAAACAAGTGAATAGAAAATTAAATAAAAAAGAAGAATCCCGTTAAAGAGTATAGGTAAATCCGTTGAAAAAAGGGGGATTCAGGAAACCCGCCAAGTGAGCGGCATTAAAATAATTTATCTGAAAAAAATCAGATTTTGCCGATAATGAAACAAACCTCTAAAAACGGCAAAGGTCGGAGTCCGTTACAGACTCCGACCCATTTTATATGGAAAACGATTTATAGCTGTCGATTGAAAAGAATAATCCATAATGAGGGGTATGCCCGACTGAATAGCGATTGTTCCTCTTTGGACGCAATCGCGTCACGTCTTATTTTTGTAATCACCCAAATCGTCTAATATCAAAAATAATCCGAACGTCTTGCGAATCACAAAGATGTTCGAATTATTCCAATTTGGCTGGGGTAGCTGGATTCGAACCAACGAATGACGGAGTCAGAGTCCGTTGCCTTACCGCTTGGCGACACCCCAATATGAATTTGTTTTTACTTGCGTTATTTTATCAAACTTTTTCGTTTTTGGCAAGCGTTTTCAAGGCCCTTTTTTAACTTTTTTTCAAATTCGACAAAAAAGTTGAATTTAACCTCTTTTTTTGTCTTTTTTGCCCGTTATAATAGAAAGCGAAAACGTGAAAGTATAAAGTCATCCTATTTATATTTTCCTCTATCCAAAAACCACTCTGCAGTTTTATAACAGGCAGAATGAATAGATCCAATTTAGCGTTCGGAGGTTTTTATGTTACTTAGCGAAATCGTAGGCAAAAACGTCTATTCGGGAAAAGCTCTTCGGGGGATATGCCGCGGAGTCTGTCTTTCCTTAAAATCCCGCGCGGTCAAATATCTTCTTTGCAGCCGCGAACCCGCACAAAACGATTATACGGAATTTTCCGTAGGAGTTAGCTGTATCGGCGATGTCGACGACTGTGTACGATTAAAAAGGTTACGTACAGCAATTCCGAAAAATTGTGTTCGCTTCTTTACCGGACGTCCCGTCTATTCGGAAGAAGGCATGTATCTCGGCGTTACGGCCGATCTCGTCATGGAGAATTTCACGGCGATGAAATTAATCACCGATACGGGAAAAACTTATTCCGCCGCCTCCATTGCAGCTTTGGGCGATGCGGTGATTCTCAAAAAAGGCCCCGTATTTCCGCTCGGAGCAAAAGTAAATTCCGATATTCCCGCAAAGCCCGACAAGATTCCCGCCGGCACCTTAATTACGAGAGGCACTTTAAGGGCCGCAATCGCGTCAGGACAACTGATTCGCCTCACCCTCGACGTCTTGCCCGCCCCCGAAGAAAAATGCTTTATACAGTCCTTATAAAGAATATTTTGCAGTCATCTTTAAAATGGCGGAAAGGCAATCGTTCAAATCCCTTATTTCTTTTGCTGTAAGCCGTTCTTTCATGGCATAAAGCGTAATCAAACGGGAAATTTCTTCCGTTTCCAAACGGTCTCCGGCCGAAAGAGGCGCCGCTTTGAGTTTTGTCAGCATGTCCCGAACATGATTGAGGCGCAGTTTGCTGTCCTCCAAATTATATTCCCGTTCGTTTACGGCTTCCTCCTCGGCGCGCAGAGAACCATTCAGACGGTCGCGGACGAAAGAATTTTCCCTATCCGGCAAAGTAAAGACGGCTCTTCGGCGCTCTTGAACCAATTTTTCTTTTTTTGCGCGTTTTTCGGTTTTCCATTTTAACGAAACAGACAATAACAGATAAACAAAGGAACCGAGCGTCACCAAAATCAATCCGTATATCGCCGTATCCATATCGGAAAAATTCGGAGATACCAAAGCGGGAAGAAAAGTACATCCGCTCGTAAAGAGCGCAAGCGCTGTGAAAATTTTCCCCTTCCCGCAGAAAAAAGCGATAATTCCGTCCAAAACCAACAAGGAAATGCCTGCAATCATGAGAATTTCCGGGCGAATCCCGTCGAATGTTCCCTCCAAAAAGGCAAATACGCGCATCAAAGAGCACCTCTCAATCGTTTTTTGAAATTATAGTCCGATCGGGAGTGCTCTTTTTTTATATTTTTGCCGAAAGATTTCTTTTTTTGTCGAAACAGGGCGCAAGATATACGAAAGGAAAGAGAAATTGTCCCAAATGCCTCGTTTAATCCGCCTCCGTTTCAAAACCCCGATAAATGTTCACAAACGAGCAGCGAATCTTTTCGGGTACAATCCGTAAAATTTTAGAAACCGCCTTTTTATACAATTTCAGCGGCGGAGCATAATGCGTCCGAAGCGTCTCGGCATCCTTCGTCGAATACTTATAATCGACAATGCGGACTTCCCCGAAAGCGGATACGGCAAGCAGGTCGATAGCGCCCTGAAAAAGAATTTCTTCCCCGCAGTCGTCGGAAATTTTCCCGTTCAGAACTTCCCGCGCGGGCATAGAGACCAAAAATTTCTGTTCCCGATAAAGTTTCATATCGGACAGGGAAGAAAATACGGGATTGGAAAGAATTTCCGAAATCTTTTCTTTTCTCAGCAAAGCGATTTGCTCCGCGGCGAGCAATTTTTTCTCTTTCATGCGCGCAAGTTCCCTTTCCGCTATTTCCGACGTCGTCGCGGACGTCCCGTATAAAAGGGAAAAGTCGAAATGTTCCAAAAACGCGTGATAAGCTATTCCCGACAATCTCCACGAATCCCCTTTTCCGCCTTCGTCCTCCTCGAACAAAACAGGCACGGAAAAATATTCCCGGGCATATTCCCTTGGCTTCTCCGTATCCGAGCTTTCCAGCAATGCCGTCGCGGAACTTTTTACGGGGATGTCCGTTTCGTCGGAAAAGGGATACTTCCAGGAAAACGCGCGCACGATTTCTTCCGAAAGTTCCTCGTCGGGACGGCTCACGAGTGCAGTTCTTTCCTGATAGGGAAGCTCGAACGGCTTTTCGTCCGAGATATATTTCTCCCAAACGGAAAAATCCACAAAATCGGCAAACGACTTTGCATAGCGGACGTCGGGTGTCGGAGAACGCCCCGTAAAAAGCATATGAAGACTGTATTTTGCCCGCGTCATGGCGACGTAAAAGAGGTTGAGCTCGTCCTTGATGCTGTCCTCCTGTCCCCTTTTTTCGGCAAGTTTCCTTAAAAGCGTCCCCGACACCGTCATATTTTCCTTTCGGTAGCATTTGGGCGCAAGGGCAAACTCCTCGTCGAGAAGCACCTCGTCCCTGTCCGCTCCGTGAAAGGATGCGCTCAGATCGTCGAGAATGACGACGGGATATTCCAAGCCTTTGGAGGCGTGCATCGTCAATACGCGGACCGCGTTTTCCCCGCCGTTTTCGCTGTATTCGATACAATTTCCGAGCGCGCGAAGCCTGTCGAGAAATTCATGTACGGAAAGCGGCTCGGGATTGAGCGTCTCTTCGATAAATCGATGGATTCTTTTCAGGCAGCCCACGCCGTTGTCCCGAGACAAAAGCCGTGCCTCCATGTGCGTATCGGAAAGAATTTTCGACAGGATCTCCCCCGCGTCCGCCACGGCGGCCAAACGGCGAAGCGCTGCCAGATAAGCGTAAAACTTATTCAGTTTATGCGCGACGATATCCCCCTTTTCCGCCGAATACTTCTTGCAGCAATTTCGGAAAAATCTTTCCTCGGGATAGGCGAGGCGAATTTTTGAAAGGTCTTCCGCGATGAGGTCGCCCATGGAAGAAAGCAGCGCCGAACAGAGCGGAATATCCTGTTCCGCGTTATCGATGAGGCTTAAAATATCATAAAGGGCCTTAACTTCGGGATAATCGCAGATATTGACGGCAGCCGAGGCCGTAACGGGAATTCCCTCCTCGGAAAGCGCGGAGATCACTTCGGTAATCCTTCCGTTTTTCTTTCTCGAAAGAACGGCGATATCCGAATATTCCACCCGCTTGAACACGCCCTCGTCCGCGTCGAACCAACGCGCGTTCCGTTCGCTTTCGATGATGTGGCGAATTTGTTTCGCATAGGCGGAGGCCTTGGCCCGCTCCTTCAAATATCCCGCCTCCACGGAATAAATTCCCCGCTTCTCCTGTTCTTTTTTCTCCTTCTCCTTGGATAATATATGAATCTGTACCCTACCGCTGTCCGACGCGTACCTGCCCCCGCGCTCCATGAACGAACCGCCGGCGTAATCGACGTCGGAATTCTCTTTCGTCATGGCGAGAAGAAACTGAGCGTTCACGGCTTCGAGTACGGCGTCCGCACTTCGGAAATTTCGGGTAAGATAGAGCGAAGAAGCGTCCTCTTCCGCTTCAAAGCGGCTTTGTTTTTCGGCAAAAAAGACCGATTTGCTGCCCCGAAAGCCGTAAATCGACTGTTTGATATCCCCGACGAGAAAAACATTCTCTCCGCCCACGGCGGAAAGGATTCTCTCCTGTACGGGATTGACGTCCTGATATTCGTCCACGAATACATGGCGGTATTTCTGTTTGATTTCTTCCGCCACCGCGGGCACGGACAAGAGTTCCAAGGCGATATGTTCGAGGTCGTTATAATCGAGCAGTCCTCTCTCCCTTTTCAGTTCTCCGTATTTTTCGTCGAAGCGCAAGAGATATTCCGTCAGGCTCTCCGCGATTTTTCCCGACGAGAGATATGCAGCGAGCTCTTCCTCCCGAGACAGCACTTCCGCATTTTCGGAAAAGATTCCCTTCACCTTGTCTCTGATTTCCGCCAGAGCGGCGATATGGGAGGAAACCTCCTCCGTATCGTCCTTCTTGGCCCGTTCCTTCGCGGAAAATCCAGGGCAGGGAAGCGCGCAGGCCGAAAAATAATCGGACGCGGATAAAAGCGCCGAAAGCGCCGACAAAACCTCCTCCGCATTGTTTTTCGATTTTTCACGGCCGATATCTTCAAAATAAGTTTTTTCCCGCTCCGCGCGCGAGGCGTAATACATGCACTTTTCCTTTAATTTTGAAAACAGCCTTTCGACGATGAGGTTGAATTTTTCCTCGGTAAAGGCCGCATTTTCCGTCAGAAAAGTCCTATAATCCGCGCGCATTCGCAGCGCGGAATAGGTGTCGAACAAAATTCCGCGCAGGCGGTTGTCGCTCTTTTTGCGCCAATATACGGACAAAAGGCGCAGAAAATTCTCTTCGCCCTTTTCATACGCTTCCTCGAACACCTCGTCGAGCGCATCGTTTTTCAGCTTTGTTCCGTCCGCGTCGTCCTCGGCGATCACGGAAAAGTCGCTGTCCACGCCCGCGGCAAAAAAGTGGGAACGAATGAGCTTGGAACAAAAGGAATGAATGGTGGAAATATCCGCCGACGGGACCTCCGCGAGCTGTTTTTTCAACGCCGCACGGACGGCGGGGGAGGTTTCGGGAGAATTGATCGCCTTGATGAGCTCCTTTCTGAGTTTTTCCTTCATCTGTGCAGCCGCTTTCTTCGTGAACGTGACGGCAAGGATTTCTTTTACGTCCGTTCCCGAGATGATCAGCCGAACGATTTTTTCAATCATGACGGTCGTCTTTCCGCTGCCCGCGGAAGCGGAAACAATCGTCTTTCCGCGCGCGTCTATCGCCGCGCGTTGTTCTTCCGTAAAATTATTCATTGTCTTTCTCCTCGTCCGTGGCCGTCTCTCCGTCCGTATCCTTTCCTTCGCGATGTCGGCGCGCGATCTCCGCAATCGCCTTGGGCTTTATGCTCTCCTCGACCCGTTCGGGCGTCAAATCGTAGTTGAAGCCGCACATTCCTCCGTATCTGCAATAGGTGCACTCCCCTTTATACGGAGTCGGCGCAATAAAACCGTCCGCGAGCTCCTTCGCGCCCTGATTCGCCTCGTATACCGCATAGTCCAAAAAGTCCCTGAAAGTCTCCTCGTCCATGACTTTTTCCAGTCTCGAATTATCTTTGAGCTGCGCGTCGAAAAATTCGCTCTTTCCGCCCTCGGAGAGCGTTTCGTCGCCGCTCAAAAGCGCTTCCTCGTCCCCGTTCAAAAATCCCTTCATCCGAAATCTTCCCTCGGCATTTTTCGCATAGGACACGGACGCGGGGAAATAAAATACTCCCGCGGGAATCCGGTCGCCCTTTACCGCGGACATATACAGCTCCAACTGCAATTTTCGGCCCGTATAATAGGAAGTGGGCGAATCGTCGATGTTCCCCGTCTTATAGTCGATGACGCGCACATATTTATCCGTGCTGTCGATACGATCTATCTTTCCGCGGAAGGAATCCGTTTTCACCGCTTTTTCCGTCTCCTCGACGCGGTATTTCGACGCGCGTATCTGACGGAACACCGCCGCCGCGACTTCCACGCCCTCAAAGAGCAGGCTTTCGGAAGAATAGCCGCCGGCCGCCGTATCCGACTGCGCGGCATACAGGGGCCGTTCGAGCAGTTTTCTCCCCGCCTCCTCCGCATAGGCGCGGGCGTCCTCCTCGCTCGTAAATTCACCCAGCTTCTTCGTCGTTTCTTCGAGAAGCGCATGGACGAAATTTCCCGAATCGGCCGCCATGACCGTCGTTTCCTCCCGCTCTTTCAGTTTGAGTCCCTGAGACGCAAAATTACAGAACGGACAGCAAAAATAACTTTCGAGCAGCGTCGGAGAAATCTTCCCTTCTCTGAAAAACAGCTCTTTTCCGCTTTCGATGCGTATCTGCCCGTTACATTCTTTCAGATAATCGTCACGTTCGGAAACGCTGAGCTTTTCCAGTGCCGCATACAGGGAGGAATACTCGCGGCGGGTATCCTCGCGGCAGCGCTCGAATTCGTTTTTCCGAATCAATAACTCCCGTATCGCGGGAGAGAGCGCAGAACATTTATATTTGAAATCCTCTTCGGGAACTTTCTTTTCCGCTTGCAGGCGCGCTCCCTTTCCGTCTGAAAACAAGCCGTCCACATAGCGGAAAATTTCGCTGAGGGCGGGTTCCGAACCGTCGGCGCCCAAGGGGTACGACAGATACAGTCTATCGGTAAACGTACACAAATTGAGAGCGGCACTTTCTCTGCTCCGCAAATTCACCTCGGCTACGGTAGGTTCCAAAAGGGTCTTTACCTCCGCCAACCGTTCGATTTCCTTATCGGAGACGAGCGCGGTATCGTCGGCGGTTCTCGGCACGGCGTCCGTCATTCCCGCGGCGAACAGCATCCGCACCTTTTCGATGCGGCTGTCCGTGATATCGCCTACGAATACGGCATCCGACTTCAAAGGAATGAGGGAAATATCCGTAGCGTCCAATCCGTCGGCCAAGACCGTTTCAAATTCCGAAGAGGTCATTTTTCTTTCGCCCGTCAGAAGCTCCGCTTCGGCAAGGACGCTTTCGAGAGCACCCGCAATCTGCGAAAGATAGCTCTTGAATGACGTGTCCTCTACACTGTCCGTCAGTTCCTTCAATTTTTCCTCTGCGGAAAACTCCGAAAGGATACGCCGTACGGCACGACAGTATTCCCGTCCCGTTCCCCTGCGCGCGATCCCCGCAGTCGCTTTCAGGAGCTTTTCCCGACAGAGAACGAGTTTTTCCCTGTCGTAATTTTCCACGAGTTCACCCGATTTGATTTCCCTCTTGGCGCCGCCGCGGTAATTGGCGAATTTCAGAAGATAATTCCGGTATTCGTCGCTGTCTCCGAAAAAGACGTTCTGGGCGAGCGCCTGTACGGAGGCGGGAGAATATCCCTCGCGGACGACGGCGAAGCAGGACAGCAAAAAGCGGCTGAGCGGATGCCTTTTCAGAGACTTTTTTTCGTCGAAAAACCAAGGAATCCCGTATTCGTCGAAAGTCTTTTTGAAGGGAAGGGAATAGGAAGCCGCGTCGGAAACGAGCACCGCGATGTCCCGATAGCGAAGATTCGGCGTTTCCGCCATGAGTTTTTTGATATTCGCCGCGATATATTCCGCTTCGGCGCTCTTGTCCTCCGCCTCGAAAATACGGATTTTATCCGTCCGCATGCGTTCGCCCGATAATTTTTCGGGCTCGAATAATCCCGAACGGAGCACTTCCGCTTCTCCGTCGAGTTTTATTCCGCGGAGGAGTTTCCGAACTTTTTTTCCCGATTCGTTACAGATTCTCAAAAAGACGGAGGAAGCACGGTTGGTATAAATTTCCTCCTCCCCCGCGCAGAAAATTCCGATCGTATTCTCCGCCGTCTCTGCCGCGGCCCGTATCGTCTCCGCCGCCTGTGCCGTAAAGGAGGTGAAACAGAGGAAAAAAATATTTTTCCCTTTCAGACTCCCGTCGCGGCGGATACAGCCGGGAAGAAGGGAAAGATAGCGGCTCTCGTCCACATACCCTTTCTCTCTCAAAAAACGGGTATATTCTTCATAGACGGCGGCGAGATCGGAAATCTTATCTTTCAGCATGTCCTGCGGCAAATCTTCGAGGCTCGCCTTCAATGTTTCGGGCGTCACCTCGGAAGCGGCGAGCTGCGCAACCGTCTCGTAAACACACTTCGCGTTGTTTTTGATTCCGGCGGCGGAAGTAAAGCATTTCAGCGCCTTTTCCCGCTGCAATTCGGACATGATGTTCCCGATCGCCATGACGGAACCCTGTTTCGTCAAAATTCTTCCCTCCGACTTCAAAAACCTTGCAAACGTCGTGACGGACGAGAGAAACGTCCCGCCCGTGGCTCGGGCAAGCGCGCGTTCCGCGATGAGCGTAAGCCTGTCCTCGCAGAAAATCAGATTTCCCGTACCCGCGCGTTCGTAGGCGGAGGCATATTCGGCCATCGCCTCCATACACTCCGAAAGAGTATACGCTTGAATCAACGTCGTCATTATTTCTTTCCTCCCGCGCAAAAAATACCGCGCGCAATTCCGTCTCTATTATTAACACGAACAGGGCGCGGAAATACCTGTAAATGCTCCGCGCTTCCGTATTTCCGCTTCTATTATAGCATATCCGACAAAAAAATTTCAGCTTTTTTTCACATTAAATTTGCAGAAATCTCTAATTTGTTTTTACAAATTCCGAAATATATGCTATAATGGATAAAGACTGCAATATCAGAAAGAAAAAATCGGACGGGCGAAAGACACAAAATCCCGCCCCGACGGAGTAATTTCATGAAAAAGAAAAAATCCTTTATTTTAATTTCAGCGGCGCTCAGCGCCGTCCTCTTCGCCTCGTGCAGCACGAGCGTATCTACCAATTTCAGCGCCAACTGGTACGAAAATACAGGCAACAACACCGTTGCACCGGGTACGAACGAAACGCTCGTCTATGACGTGGAAAAGAAAGCGGACAGCGGACTCAATTCCAGCTATTCCGTAGAATATCAGAAAGGGACTTATACGACGACCCTCTCCACCGAACAGCGCACGAATGAAGACGGAAAAAACGAACTGTTTTATTCTTATCAGACAAAGCTGGAAATTTCTGTGCAATTCCTGTTTGGTTCGGAGGTATCCGATGTCTTTAATGACGTGCTCACATCCAAAGTGCTGTTCAGGAGCACGCAGACGGGCTTGCAGCCGATCTATTCCGAAAAGGAAGTTTACAGCCATTCTCCCATAAATATAGCGCCCTCCTCCCTCGAAGGGTGCTATGCGGAATACCACTACAAGGTGGTCACCGAATATCGGGACAAATGTACCGCGGGGACGGCTACGCTCACCGATCTTTCGGAAGAGAACGGAACCGAACAAACCAAGAATTTTTCTATTTCGGACGACTATTCTTACATCGACAACGAAGAACTGCTCTTTGCGATCCGCGGCATGTCCCTCACCGCATCCGAACAGCTTCTCGTGTATAATGCCTCCACCGAAAGCGTACAGACCGTCAAAGTAGTCCCCTCGGAAGAAGCCTCGGACGAATTTGAATTTGAAGTGGATGGACAAGCCTCTAAAAAGACAATCACTTATCGTCCCGTATCCATTGCCATCAATGCAACGAACCCCGGAGCGACACAGACCGCATATTACGCCAAGACAGTGGCGGCGACGAACAACACCTGGCGGAACGTCATGCTGAAATTGGAAACCCCCATTTCCTATAATTTAGGCACCTTGGTCTATACACTGAAATCGGCTTCATTTACCAAATAACGAAATTGCAACTAAAAATCGGACTCCTGAAAAGAGTCCGATTTTTTATTTAATAAGTTCCCGCTTCTTCGGAAACCAAGCCTTTCATAAACGAACAACAGACGGACGCCATTTCGGCGGGCGTTTCCCGCCTTTCCTTTTTCAGCCACTCGATAAAGACGTTATACATGGCTCCCGATAAAAAATACAGGCGGTAGGAAGTCTCCGAGGATTCGTCCTTTTGGAGGTGCGGAAATGCAGACCGATTGAGACATTCCAAAATGATTTGTTCCTGCCCTGCCTCGATGATCGTCTTCAAAGCGGAAGCATATCGGTCGGCATAGTCGAACAGCGTCAGCCAAAACCGATACCAATCCCCGTTGCGCCTGTTTTCATGGCATACGGGATTGACGTCTTTAATGATGTAGTCGATAAGAGAAGCCAAAACGTCTGATTTCGTCTTGAAATGTCTGTAATACGTCATACGGGAGACGCCCGCTTCCCTTACGATATCCGTCACCTTGATCCGCTCATAGGGAACTTTCCGCATTAACCGCAAAAGTCCCGTCACGATATAGTTCTTTAATTCCTCGCCTCTTTCTCCGTCGGGAAGCTTCGACATCTGTTTACCTCTTTATTATCGTTATTTTTCATAGACCGAACGCTTTAATACGCCGATATACGGAAGATTCCTGTATTCCTCGGCATAGTCCATGCCGTATCCCACGACGAATTCGTCCTCAATGACGAAACAGGTATACTCCGGCTCCATGGGAACCTCCCGACGTTCCGGCTTATCCAGAAGCGTCACGATATTCACGCTGGAAGGAGAACGGGAATTGAGCAATTTTTTAAGATTATACAGCGTATTTCCCGAATCGATGATATCCTCGACGATGAGCACGTCCCGCCCCGCTATATCCGTCGTCAGATCCTTTTTCACTTCGATCGCGCCTGTGGAGACGCTCCCTTTCCCGTAGGAAGATACGGCCATAAAGTCCAACTCCAACGGCGTATTCATATTCCGTATGAGGTCGGAAAAGAACATGATACTGCCCTTCAAAATACAGACGACGAGCGGCCTCCGCCCCTCGTAAAGCCTGTCGAGCTGCGCCGCCACCTCTTTCACCCGCGCAGAAATTTGCTCCTCGGTCAGCATAATCCGTTCCAGATCTTGATTCATGGAATTTTCTCCTCTCTATTTCCTTCGTACGATAATATATTTTATCCTTTCGGTCTTTTCCGAAACTTTTATCTTATCGGAAATTTCCACGCCGCAAACGGCATACACTTCCGTCCCTTGAGTCTCTGCCAATACGGGCAGTTCCTCCCTTATATCCTTGGGAATCTTTTTATCGATGAGATATTTTTTCAAAGGCTTACTTCCGCCTCCGAATTTTTCAAACCGATCCCCTTCCCGCTTCAACCGAAACACCGCGGTATCCGGCAGACTGTCCGCGTCGAAACGGAGAATTTTTCCGAAATACGTTTCCTCGCTCGGCGGCGAAGAGCAAATTTCAGCGATATATTCCTCCGCTCCGTCGGGTTCCGACATATCTCTCCCGTCGGAGTTCTTCTCGATACGCTTTTCCGCTTTTTCGGAATTTCTTCCGCGAAAAAGCGCGATTTCGTCATACGTTCGTTCGGCTTCTATGCCGTCGGGCAGGGAAATCCGGCTCCCCGTCTGCAAATTTCTGAGCGCGCATACCGCTTCGAGATGCGCGGAGGTATAATCCTTTTCTATCCCGACCTTTTTCAGCGCGATCAGACATGCTCTCCGCATCAGAGGAAGATAGTCGGAGAATTTTATTCTCAACCCCGTATCCCTCCGCGAGCGCGGAGAAACTTCTTTCACGAGCTCTTTGCTCCGTTCGTATAAAAACGAGTCGTCCTCCGCCGCAAAACGCGCAAAACGCGCCAGATTTCCCGCCGTTCCTGGGATTGCCTTTTCTAATTCGGGCAGAATTCGGAGCCGCAGTTTATTCCGCGTCGCGGCTTCTTCAAAATTGGTTTTATCCTCCCGAAAGGGAATCTTCTCCCTTTCGACATATTGCAGGATCTCCGCTTTCGTCCTATCCAAAAACGGCTTCAAAAAATTGCCCGAAACGGGTTCCATTCCCTTTACGCCCGATAGCGCCGCGCCGCGGCAAAGTCGGAACAATACCGTTTCCGCCTCGTCGTCCGCATGGTGTGCCGTAGCGATATAATCCGCATCGGCACCGAGGAGAGAAGAAAAACAACGATATCGAAAATTGCGGGCCGCCGTTTCCAAGCTCACTTTATCCCGCTCAGCCTCCGCGGGACAGTCGGCAGAAAAGGAAAAAAGCGGAATTTCCCATTCCCTGCAAATCCCTTCCACAAAGCGAGAATCTGCCAGACTCTCTTGTCCCCGAATACCGTGTTCGCAGTTAACTGCGGAAAGGAAAAATCCGTCCTCCCGCGCGCGGGTTTTCATGAAGTGCAAAAGCGCCATGGAATCGGCGCCGCCCGACACCGCCACACATATTCGTTTTCCCGAAAATTCCCGCATATTCATATTTTCAGTATAGCACAACCGACACATTTTTGCAAGAATTTCCGCAATATTTTCTCAAGCCTCGTCAAATCCCGTCAAAAGGATTTTGTCTGCCCTCCCCTTGTTCGGAAAAATTTCGCTCCTCTTTTTCCGATGCTCCGCCGACATGCGCGGAAATTTCTTCCTTTTCGTTTTCCGCCGCGTCGCCTTCGGACGCGGGAACGGGGACGTTTTCTTGCGTATCCTCCCTCTTCAAATACTTTGAAAAAGAGACGGCAAAAATCGTTACCGTCGTAGCCACTGCCAAAGTATCGGCTATCGGCTCGGCCATAAATACGGCCGTGACTTTATCCGCCGTAAAGATATAGGGAAGGACAAAAATGAGCGGAATGAGCAAAATGATTTTTCTGAGCACGGCCAGAAAGAAAGAGGTCTTTGCGTTTCCGAGCGCGATAAATGTCTGCTGACAGGCGATCTGTGCCCCGAAAATGAGGGACATACACATATAGATGCGCAAAGGCTTTATCGCATACGCTTTCAGCGCTTCATCGGTAGTAAACATCATTACGAAAAGTTGCGGGAAAATCATACATATGGCCCAAAGCAAAGCGGAATAGATAACGCACGAACGCAAGAGGATAGAAAATGCCCTTTTCACGCGCTCCTTTTTTCCCGCGCCGTAATTATAACTGACGACGGGCTGAGCGCCTTGCGTCATTCCCTGCAAAGGGAGCATGGCGAACTGCATGACGCTGGATAAAATCGTCATCGCTCCCACGGCGAT
>ERZ827150.1690-NODE-1690-length-26643-cov-3.251015_pt1 | contig 26643 bp, 16 predicted proteins | sample MGYA00519779_ERZ827150 | MGnify/ENA primary metagenome ERZ827150 (study PRJEB31778, sample SAMEA3449267) | human gut metagenome | biome: human gut; feature: human-associated habitat; material: faeces | place: United Kingdom | collected 2010/2012 ...
ACGCTTGGGAGATACGGAGACGGTGATCGCTACCAGCTATTCATTTCTGGAGGATACGATTCTTGATCATCCTTTGTTGCGGGGAAATAGCCGGGGCGTGTTGTTTGTCGAGGGATTTATTCCGGCGAATGGCCGGTTGGTGCCGGTCTCGGTTTGGGGTGTTGATGATCCGGTTGTTCAGGAAGGACATGCGTTAATGAACGAGGCGTTAGATCGTGAGTTGTCCGTTTCACAAGGAAATGAGTTGGTCTTGAGGTTGCCCTCTTCAGGGTTGGTTCCCTCAGGTTCCCTTTTCGTGACCAAGAATTATACGGTCAGTGCCCGGCTGATGAATGATGGTCTGTTGGCTTCCGGTGAAGGAGGCAATCTGAGCCTTCGGAATGACCAGTCGTTACCTTTGAACCTGTTTGTCTCCAGGTCGGAATTGGCTCGGTTATTGGACTTGGAAGGCAAGGTAAATGTGATTCTTTCCAACCGGATGATCGATGAGGCGACCTTCGCGACGGCCTGGACACCCGCTTGTTCCGGTTTGCGGTTGCTGCCGGATGGTGCGGGCGAGGCGTTGGTATCGGATCAACTTTTTATTCCGGAGCAGGTGGTGAAGGCCTCCCAACAAGCGAGTGGCTCTTTCCCTAATCGGCAATTCTCTTATCTGGTCAATTCGATAGAAGGGAATGGGCAGGCTATTCCTTATTCGTTCGCGACGGCGCTCGATTCTTTCGCCGGTCGTCGGCTTCAGGCAGGTGAGGCTCTTTTGTCCGATTATTCCGCCCGGCGTTTGGGACTTTCCGAGAGTGATTCCCTGTCGATAAGTTATTTTGTCTCGTCAGACTTGAAGATATTGCGAGAGGAGAAACAGCGTTATGTGATCCGGGCAATCTTGCCGATTGAGTCCTTCGTGGCGGATACCTTATTGACCGCTGATTTTCCAGGCCTGTCGGATGTAGACCGTTGTACGGACTGGGATAGTGATTTGCCGATCGATATGGAGCGGATCACGGATGAGGATGAGGCTTATTGGAATCGTTATCGGGCCACACCGAAAGTCTTGATCGGCTATGAGTCCGTTGGTGAGCGATGGCGTAACGCTTATGGAAGCGCTACAGCCTTGCGTTCATCCGCCTCTTTTGATTTAGGAAAATTGGCGCCGTCGATGTTGGGTGTGAACCTGTTCTATCCTCGTGAGTCCAGCCTTTATTCGGCGGTGAATGGAGTTGATTTTGGAGAGTTGTTCTTGGCGTTGGGATTCTTTATCATTGTTTCCGCTTTATTACTGATGTTGGCTCCCTTGTCGGAGATGTTCTATAAGCGACAGTCGGAATGGCGTTTGATGGAGGCGTTGGGTTTCTCGCCCAAGAGGGTAAAGGGACTTTTGTGGCGGGAGATGACTCCGATTATGCTGCTGGCTCTTTTGGTTGGCGTTTTGGTAGCGATAGTTTATACGGGTGTTGTCCTGATGTTATTGGGTGGCGCTTGGAGTGGTGTGACGCGCACATGGGGATTCCATCTGGTTGTCCGGAGCGAGGTGTTGTGGAGCGGTTTGGGAGCCAGTGCTCTTTTGGTGGGCATTTCTTCCTTCTTCATGATCCGTTCCGCTTTCAGGGCAGGCAATCAGTCGTCCGGGCGACAAGGCCTTTCCAGTCGAGGTTGGTTCCGGTTGTCTGTTGGCATGACCATCTTGTTATTGGCATTTTGGGGCGTTGCCTGGTTTTATCTAGGTTCTGTCTCCTCATTTATTGTTTCGGGGATTTGTTCTTTAGCGACAGCCTATTGTTGGGGAAATTATCTGTTGGCTTCTCATCGGCGAGAGAATAACTCTTCACCATGTTCGTCCACACTGCTTTGGGCCTCTCTGTTCGCTCGCCGAAAGGAGGTCCGGATCTCTTTCCTGACCTTGGCGATGGGCGTCTTCACGGTCTTTTCCGTTGGATTGAACCGGCAGGGATTTGGCGACATGTCGAGGCTTGGCAGTGGAACGGGTGGCTTTTCCTTATGGGGAGAGACACAGGTACCGCTTTATTATTCCATGATGACTGACGAGGGACGTGAGCGTCTATCGTTAAGTGATTTGCCGAAAGAGGCTTGGGCACTTCAATGTTTACGTTATAAGGCGGAAGAGGCAAGTTGCCTGAACTTGAATAAAGTCACCCAACCGTCTGTTGTGGGTGTTGATCTTGCCGCATTGGACTCTTCCGATTTCCGGATCAAGCGAAGCCTGTCCGATAAAGACTGGAAAGGTTTTCAGACAATGAGTGATGATTTGTATCCTGCTCTTGTGGATGAGACCGTCTTGATCTGGAACTTGGGAATGGCTTTGGGCGATACTTTGACTTATCAAGTATCGCCGGATCGTACTGTTCGTGTCTTGTTGGCGGGCGTTTTGGAGAATTCCGTTTTTCAGGGACATATCGTGATTGACAAGCATCTGTTCCAGTCGATTTGGCCACAGGTGACAGGAAGCGATCTTTTTTTGGTTAAGGTGAAGGACGAAGAGATGGCGGAAACCAAACAACTGCTGTCGCAAGCCTTGAGTGAGTACGGCGTTCGAGTCACTACAACGGCCGATCGTTTGGCTCAGTTTTATGAGGTGACCGATACCTATCTGACCATCTTCATGATCTTGGGCTCATTAGGTTTGCTGGTTGGCCTCTTCTGTTTAGTCGTGACGGTCCGGAAAGGTTTATTGGCGCGTCAGGGGGAGATCCGTCTCTATTCTACGTTGGGTTTCCAGAGGGAACAGATTCGTGAGACGTTGGTGCGTGAGAATCGTCTGGTTCCCTATTACGCGATAGGAACGGGTGTTGTTTGCGCCCTGATCGGTACGGGACAAAATCTGCTTCATGTCGGCTGGCCGATCTGGTTGATGTTGGTTGGTGCCGTGATTCTTTTTATTGGATTTGTCTGGTATTGGGTTGATCGGGTGACCGTAAAGGAGATAAATCGAGTGTTAGGGAGGACAAGCCGATGAAGATACTGTTTATCGTACCGGGATCTGGAGATTCTTTTTATTGCGGGAATTGCTTTCGCGATAACCTTCAGGTGAAAGCGCTGAGGGAAATGGGACAAGAGGTGATCGTCATGCCGCTTTACTTGCCTTTGGAGCAAGAGGAATTTCAGGCGGATACGCCCCTGTTTTTCCCGGCAACTACGCTTTATGCCGCACAACGATTATACAATGGGACGAAGATTCCCGGATGGTTGCGGTGGCTGACCGGATCAAAGTGGATGTTGCGCTTGGCTGCCTCCATGTCAGGAACCACCTCGTCGGAAGGTTTGGACGGCTTGACACTTTCCATGATACAAGGCGAGGATACGGCTTTTGGAGAGATGGTACGTCAGATGATTGATTGGATCAAGGAGCATGAGCGGCCGGATTTGATACACTTGTCTAGTAGCCTGTTGATTGGTATCGCCAAGGAGATCAAGCGGCAGGTCGCGATCCCGATTGTCTGTTCCTTGCAGGATGAGGAAATTTGGATTGATCGGCTGGAAAAAGGAACGGCAAATCGGGCTTGGCGAGGGATCGTGGAGAACAGTCGTTATGTGGACCATTTCGTGACAACTAGCTGTTTTTACAGGGATATGATATTGTCCCGTTTCCCCGATTTGGGTGATGTTTCCGTGATCTATCCGGGCATTAATCGGGCACTTTACCAAAAGGACAATGAGGTCGATGAGCCAACCATTGGCTTTTTCTACCGGATGAATGAGGCGGATGGACTGGATATTCTGGCGGAGGCGTTCGTCAAGCTGAAACAGGAGAATCGGATACCGGGCTTGCGCCTTAGGATTGGCGGAGGTTATACGTCTGATGATCGACGTTTTGTCGGGCATGTTAAGAAGATATTGCGTCCTTATGAGCAGGATGTGGTTTGGGAGACGGATTATAATTTGAGGAGCCATGCGGATTTCTATCGTCAGATTACGGTGATCTCTGTTCCGATCCGTTTTGAGGAGAGTGTCGGGCTTTATCTGTGTGAGGCTTTCGCTTGTGGCTGTCCGGCGGTAGAGCCGTCCACCGGTTCGTTTCCGGAGATCGTAGGCGAAGCGGGCATCTTGTATTACGAGAACACAAGCGATCGGCTGGCGGATGCCTTGGCCTCGATCCTGACCAATCCCGATCTATTGGCCCGGTGCCGGTCGAACGCATTGGCTTTATCAAAACAGCGGTACGATCATCGGGTGACGGCCAGATGCCTTTTGACCTTGTATCGTCAGGTCGTGGGGCAAGATATGATATTGAATGATAGAACATGAGTATTAACTTTAATATAAATTAGTTTGTTATGAAAAGAATGGTAGGTTTTTTCAGTCTCGCTTTAGCGTTGACGTTAGGAGAGGTGGTCGCGCAAACCCCTTATGGTTGGCGTGGACCGACGCATGATGGGCATTATCCTGAGACTGGCTTGTTGAAACAATGGCCGGCTAATGGTCCGCAATTATTGTGGGAGACGCTGGATGCCGGTAAAGGTTATTCCAGTCCTGTAATCGTTGACGACCGGATTTATCTGACGGGAATGAACGAGGATGAGACGAAGGAGATCTTCTCCGCTTATTCGATGGATGGAAAGAAGATCTATGAGGTCGTTTATGGTAATCCGTGGGATAAAACCTATCCGGAAACTCGTACGACTCCGGCGATCGATAATGGTAAGGCTTACGTGATCAGTGGCTCGGGCGAGATTGTCTGTATCAACACGGCTGATGGCAAGATTGTCTGGTCGGTGGATGGCGGAAAGCTTTATGAGCGCAAGACCGGTAATTGGGGAACATCCGAATGTCCGTTGGTTTACGACGATAAAGTGATCTATACGCCTTCTGGCGATCAGACAACGATGGTGGCCTTGAATAAGGAGAACGGTCAGTTGATCTGGAAATCGGAGCCTCTGGGAGATAGTGGCGCTTATGTGTCACCAATTCTGATCAGTTATAAAGGTAAACGGCAGATCATCGGCGCGACGGGCCAAAGTTATATCGGTGTTGATCCGGAGACAGGCAAGATCCAATGGCGTTTCACGGAATGGGGACGCGAAGGAAAGACATCCGGTGGTGGTATCGCCCCGAACTCGCCGTTGTTTAAGGATGGTAAGATTTTCTTCTGCCAGGGTTATAACATCAATTCGGTCATGTTGCAATTGGCGGACGACTTGAACAGCGTCTCTCTCGTTTGGCGTAATACGGATCTTGATACGCACCATGGCGGTTATGTCTTGGTCGATGGAACAATCTATGGTTCCAACTGGATCAATAACAACCAGGGCAATTGGGTAGCGGTCGATTGGGCAACCGGCGCGACGAAGTACGATACGGCTTGGGGCGGTGGCAAGAGCAAAGGTTCGATCGTCACGGCTGATGGTATGCTCTATATCTATGATGAGCGCCGTGGTATGGTTGGCTTGGTGAAGCCGAATCCGGAGAAGTTCGAGGTGGTCAGCGAATTTAGGATCACGAAGGGCGAGGGTCCGCATTGGGCACATCCCGTGCTTCACGATGGCGTGCTTTATATCCGTCACGGTAATGCCTTTATGGCCTATAAGGTGAAATAAGGATTCCCTCAATGGGAATAAGAGTGACCATGACATAAAGAATATCTATTGTCTTATAGAAATTATCTGTTTGACAGCGATTTATTTAGGGGTTATATTTGCGTTGAGAATAAAAATCAAGTATAGACCATTAAAGATAAGACGTTATGAGAACATTAGATTATTTGAGTTTGGACGAGAGAAAAGTATCGAATGTCGTGGTCGCTTTGCGCCAGTTGCTTGCGGATTTCCAAATCTATTATATGAATCTTCGTGGTTTCCATTGGGAGATTCAGGGACATGGTTTCTTCATGCTTCACGGGAAATTTGAGGATTTGTATGATGACGCTGCCCATAAGGTGGATGAGATCGCGGAACGTTTGCTGATGCTTGGTGATGTGCCCGAGAATAAGTTCAGCCAATATCTGAAAGTGGCGAACGTGAAAGAGGTTTCAGGTGTTACTTGCGCCTCAGAGGCTGTCGAGCATATATTGGCAACGTATAAGTATTTCATCGCTGAAGAACGTAAATTGGTTGATTTGGCTAATGAGGCGCATGATGACGTGACAGCCGACTTGATAACTGGTTATTTGAAAGAGCAAGAGAAATTAGTCTGGATGCTTTTGGCTTTTAATACCAAGAGCTGCGTGAAATAATTGGAATCCTTTTGTCGTGAAGGGGTGGCAAGATGAGGAAACTCATCATGTCATCCCTTTTTGCGTTCATAACCAAACAAAATGAATTTTTTTCGGTTTATTCACTGGATTATTGTAATTTTACCGCGATTTACATTGTTAATAACAGATTAAATCTTATATAGTATTGATATCATGGGAAATGAGAACAGCTCGGTGGGCGGTAGGCCGGGACGTAAACAGATTTTTTTTAAGCGAAAAGGTTTTATATTTTTTATAGGCTTATTGATCGGATGCGGTTTGGTCGTATCCGCTTATAAGGCTTCTGTCTATTTTTCTTCGGATGAGTCGTGTATGAAGTGTCACGTCCATCCGCATGTTGAGGATAGCTGGAAACTTTCCAAGCATGTGAATAATGGCAGTGGCGTGAAGACACATTGTGTCGCTTGTCACCTGCCGCCCCAAAGTGATACCTGGGAGCATTATACGGCTAAGGCTAAATTAGGGCTTAAGGATGTTTGGTCGTATCTGACTAAAGATACGTCTGAGATGGATTGGGACTTGAAATCGGAGCTTGAGCATGCGGTCAAGTATATCCCGAATGAGTCTTGTAAGGATTGCCACCAGAATCTTTTTCCGGAAGGCGTGACGGATGATGGCGTGACGGCTCACCTTTATTATGAGGAGAACGAGGAGAAGCTCGATCTTCAATGTATCAGTTGCCACTTGGACGCGGGCCATTATAATCCGAATTACAGCCATTCGAAGATGACGGGTATTGGTGGTTTGGCGACAGGTTCCGCTCCGGTCGATACGAGTCTTTTCTTTAAGGAACCGGCAATTGTAACCTCTTTCACCGATTATGTTGAGCAGATTCCGGGTACGATGGTCTCTTTCAAGATGAAGGCGATTCCTGGTGGTACGTTTAAGATGGGTAGCGAGGCGAGTGAGCCTTTCCATCAAGCGGATGAGGCACCAGTACGTACGGTTTCGGTCAGTCCTTTCTTTATGGCCGAGGTGGAAGTGACATGGGATCAGTATTGGGCTTTCTATGGCCAAACCATGAGCGAGGGACGTACACCGCCTGAGGAGGTTTATCAGAACAACAGCAATCCGGAAGTTGACGCGATCTCTGGTCCGACACCACCATTTGGTTTCCCGGATCAGGGATGGGGCAGTGGCGATCGCCCGGCTATTACGATGACGCATTATGCGGCGGAAACTTTCTGCCAGTGGTTGTCGAAGAAGACTGGCAAGAAATACCGCCTGCCGACCGAGGCGGAATGGGAATATGCCGCACGAGGTGGAACGGAAACTCCCTATTTCTTCGAGGGTAATCCGAAAGACTTTTCAGATCAGGGTTTCTGGCGTAAGTTCTTCGACGCGGATACCGAGGGCATCAGTCCTTTCGTGATTTATGCCAAGAATAGCGGTAACCGGACACAGGAGCCCTCAAGCGTTGAGGCGAATCCTTTCGGTTTGAAGAATATGCTGGGAAATGTCATGGAATATTGCGCGGATAAGTATAGCCCCGACGCTTACGGCAAATGGGCGGATCAAGTGGAGAACCCGATCAATACGGAAGGTGAGGAATGGGTCGTTCGTGGTGGTTATTATGCTTCCGACGCTGCGGACGTACGTTGCGCCGCACGTAGTCATACGGAGCATGACGCCTGGTTGAAAACCGATCCGCAACAACCGAAGAGTATCTGGTGGTATTCTGATATCAAGGGTATCGGTTTCCGTGTGGTTTGTGAGATGAATCAATAATAGTTTATATAATCTAATCACTGAATTAAATCGTAGAATATCATGGAAAAAGGGAATGGAATCAGTCGGCGGTCGTTTTTGAAACGTTCAGCTGCGGTTGGCGCTTTGGGCGTCATGGGTACAGGTACAGGCGCGGTATTAACCTCTTGTGGCGGTGGCGCCGGTGAGGCTCAAGTAAAGCCGTTGCGTGAGCCGGGATCTTATTATATTCCGGAATTGCCGGATTTGGCGACAGACGGAAAAGAGTTGAAAGCGGGTATCATCGGATGCGGTGGACGTGGTTCTGGCGCTGCTTTCAATTTCCTGAACGCCGCGAATGGTGTGACCATTACGGCTTTGGGCGATACGTTCCAGGAGCGTGTGGATGAGCTGGCCAAGAAGTTGAAAGACGAGAAGAATATTGATGTTCCGGCGGACAAGCGTTTCGTGGGACTTGACGCATATAAGCAAGTAATCGATAGTGGCGTGGATGTGGTGATCATCGCGACACCGCCTTTCTTCCGCCCAATTCATTTCCAATACGCTACAGAGAAAGGTAAGCATTCTTTCCTGGAGAAACCGATCTGCGTGGATCCTGTTGGTTACCGGACGATCATGGCGACAGCTAAACAGGCGTCGGCTAAGAATCTTTGTGTCGTTACCGGAACACAACGTCATCACCAACGCAGCTACGTGGAGTCTTATAAGAAGATCATGGAAGGTATGATCGGTGAGATCACGGGTGGCGCTGTTTATTGGAATCAGAATATGCTTTGGTATCGCGAGCGTCAGCAGGGCTGGAGCGATTGCGAGTATATGATCAAGGACTGGGTGAACTGGAAATGGCTCTCGGGCGACCATATCGTTGAGCAGCATGTCCATAACATTGACGTGTTCACTTGGTTCAGTGGCTTGAAACCGGCTAAGGCGGTCGCTTTCGGTTCTCGCCAACGTCGTATCACGGGTGATCAATACGATAACTTCAGTGTTGATTTCACGATGGAGAATGGTATTCACCTGCACAGTATGTGCCGTCAGATTGATGGTTGCGCCAACAACGTTAGTGAGTTTATCCAAGGAACGAAGGGCTCTTGGGACAGCTCAACAATGGAGATCAAGGACTTGGCTGGTAACGTTATCTGGAAATACGACGCCGAGGCCGAGAAGGCGAACTTCAAGCAGACCGATCCTTATACGTTGGAGCACGTGAACTGGATCAACTGTATCCGTGGCGGTAAGCCAATTGAGCAGGCGAGCGAGACGGCCGTTTCAAATATGGCGGCGATTATGGGTCGTGAGTCCGCTTATACCGGCGCTGAGACCACTTGGGAGGCGATGACCGCTTCACAATTGAATTATACGCCGAAGGATTTGAACCTGGGCAAGATGGATATGAGTGGTTTCACGGTAGCTGTTCCGGGTAAACCAATCGACAAGAAATAAGGCAGGCCTATGGAATTGACAAGAAGGGATTTCTTTAAGGGGGCGGCTCTCACGATGGGCGGCGCCCTCTTGGCCTCTTGTGGCGGACAAGGCGCTACGGCGTCGACTAAAGAGTCCGCTGGGAATGCGGCTGAGAGCTTGCCGTTGAAGTTGTCGTTCCAGGAGGGAATCGCTCCGGGAGAGAGCCTGAACGAGAAGCTTGATTTCATGGAGAAATTGGGCGTTGTCGGCTTTGAGCCGGGAGGCAAAGGGCTTGGCAAACGTGTGGATGAGTTGCGGCAGGCGTTGAATGGCCGGAATATCAAGGTCAGCGCGATCTGCGCCGGATTCGATGGTTTCATTCTTTCTACGAAACCGGAGGTTCGCAAGCAGTGTATGGATACGATGAAGGAGATCATCGAGGCGGCGGGTCAGTTGGGCTCGGTCGGCGTGATTATCGTGCCCGCTTTTAATGGTCAGGTGCCTGTCTTGCCGCATACGATGGAGACACGCGATTTCTTGTGCGAGCAATTCAAGGAGATGGGAACCTATGCCGCCGAGCATGGGACGACGGTTATCTTCGAGCCGCTTAACCGTAAGGAGTGCTTCTACTTGCGTCAGGTAGCCGACGCGGCATCACTTTGTCGCGACATCGATTGCCCTGGTGTACGTTGCATGGGCGATTTCTGGCACATGACGTGGGAAGAGACTTCGGATATGGGTGCCTTTATCTCCGCGGGCCAATATTTGCAACATGTGCATGTGGCCAGCCGTAAGCGCCGGAGCATGCCGGGCGAGGATGGTGAGGCCGACAATTATGTCGATGGCTTCAAGGCCTTGAAGATGCTGAAATACGACAAGTATGTCAGCTTCGAGTGTGGGTGCCAGGGCGATCGCTCGGTTGTGGTGCCCGCTGCCGTGAAACTTTTGCGCGAGCAATGGGAGAAAGCCTGAGGCTTGAATAACCTATAATTGACACGTGCGTATGTGATAGTCTTCACATACGCACGTGTTGGTTTATACGGCCGGTCGTGTCGGTCAACACAATAGTACGTGTGTCCTCACACGTACTATTGTGTTTTTTATGATCTCTTAATACCCGAATCGGGAAGTGTCTACCTCCTTGTGTTCCTTGGGTTTGAAACCTCCGAACTTGTAGGTGAAAGAGAGGGAGACATAGCGGTTGTCCGCATGTTGGATCATCTCGAAACATTGTCCCTTATCGTTAACTTTGGCATTGGGCGTAGAGCTGTTGAACAGGTCATTGCCCGTCAGCCGGAGTTCCGCGTTTTGGTTGGCGAACGTCCATTTCAGGCCGGCGTCGACTTTCCATATTGCGGAAAGATCATAAAGGCCCTGAATGGAGGGTGTGACATAAAGCCCGTTCAACTCCAGACTGATATCGGGCTTGGAAGAGATCTTGAGAGTGTTGTTCATCATGACAATCCCTCGCCAGACGCTGTTGTCGAAGCGAATGTCGTGGAACCTGTTGCAAACATCTTTTTGATAGGAGCCGTCTAGCGTCAGGCGTATGTTCCATATCTTGCCCACCAAAAAGGGGATGACGGCCGTCGCCCCGAAATTCTGTCCATAATTATAGTTGATGGTCTGGTAAATCATCGTGAGCTCGTCCGGGCTTTGGTAAGCCAATTGGGCGAACTTGTTTTTCACGTGTGTATAATAGATATTGAACAGGTATTTGCTTTTCAGGATATAGGTGAGATCGGCAATGTAATCGGTTGATGGACGCAAGAAAGGGTTTCCGATTAATCTGGCGTATCCGTTCAGGTAGCTGGTTACGTCTTGCATCTCCCAATAATCCGGATAACTCTTGTCTGATGAGAGAGCGAGTTGGAAAATGTGGGCATTCGACAGGATATAACTCAATTGCATGGAGGGATAGGCGGCCCATGTCGTATAATCGGCCAGCTTGTAATATTCTCCGGCTATGGATAAGGAAAGGGAAAGTCGGTCGTTGAAGGCCTTCTCGAATCCGCCATAGAAATTATAGGTTCTCTCGTTAAGTTCCGTATCTGAATTAAGGGCGGACATATCCTTTCCGTCTTGTGGGCGATAGTTTTGTGAGCTCTGTTCGTTGGCGAACGTAAAGTTGATGCCGTAGTTCAAGTTCCAACCGTTGGGCAGGACATGCGATTGGCCGGCGTAAACATTCCAGCGATGGATACGCTGGTCGCTGTTGACCGAGAAGATTTGGGTTCCTGTTTCTGAGGTGTTGCTGAAATCTTGCAGGTCCGGATAGGAATAATAGGTATAGTCCAGTCCGACATTCATGCCCCAGCGTGCGGTGTAATCGAGGTTGAGGTTGTGCATCTGCTCATCGCCTTTCTTATGGTTATAGGAGTCGGACAGGTTGCCTGTTGAGATCTCGCTTCGTTTGGTGTTGGGCGAGAGCGCTGTTGTATAGGCGATGTTCAGGTTGTCTTTTTTCGTGATTTGGTAATCCACGGCGGCCCGGACGTGATGAGTCAGTTTTTGTCTGGTGCCTTTATTGTATTGCTCGATGTCGTAGAGCTTGTCGCCCAACGTATGATGGGAGAGGAAATCGTTGTCGGTTCTTGTTTTGGTGTAATCCGCCGAATAAAGCAGGTCGGTCGTGACCTTTTGGCCAACAAGGGAAAGGTTCAGGTTGCCTTTGCCCCTGGTGTATCTTCCTTGCGTGAGATTGCCCCCGATCTCTCCACGAACGAAAGCCTCTTCCGATTTTTGCTTTTTCAGCTCGATGTTGATCACGGCGCCTCTGACCCGATATTTGGCGGGTGCGCTATACATGACTTCGGCCTTCTCTACATTCGAGACGGGTGTGTTTTTCAATAGGCTCATGAGTTGCTCGTTGGTCATGGAAGAGGGTTTCCCATTCAGGATGACGGTTACAGCGCCGGCACCCATCAGGCTAAGACTTCCCTCTTGTTCCATGACGCCGGGCAGGCGGGTGATCGACTCGTAAGCGTTACTGACGGCACTCTGTTTAGCCATCGCGTTCACGTCGTAGGTCAGGGCACCGTTCTCAACCTTAACCAAAGGGCGTTCGCCGGTGACCACGACCTCATCCAATGCGTAATCCTGTTCCCGCATGACGATTACGCCGACTTCGCCTGTCGTGTAATCGTGGCTCTGGCTTTGATAAAGAATATGTTGGAAGATCAGGCGAAAGGGTGTCCGCTCATCCCGGAAGGAGAAGTGGCCCAATGAATCGGTGATCACAGCGTCGATAAAGGTGGAATCGGGTGTCTGCATGACAACAGTAGCGGCCTCGATGGGCTGCTTCTCTTGGTTGACGACTTGTCCGTTGACTTGTGCCGCCAGCCGACCGGTGATGATCATCAGGCCGGCGATCATTAGAAAGATAGTTCTCATGATGTTCTTGTTTTTATTACTGACGCGAAGTAATGCCCTTTGGGGCGGAAGGATGGTTATCGCCCTGTTATCCTTTCCTTATATTATTGTTAAGGCAAAGAATATTGTTAAGGGATTGTTATATCTTTGCCCGCAAATTCTGTTTATGGCGGGGAAATATATCAAGATAGTGACCTTTTTGGCCCTGATAATTATTGTGGTGATCCAGGGTGTATGGTTGGCCAATACCTATCGGTTGGTCGAGTCGAGACTCTCGTCGGCAAGTGCCCGCCTGTTTCCAAGAGCGGTGGTCGATGAGGCGTGGGAGCGTCTTAACAGCTTGGCGGGCGAAACCGGCGAACGCGAGCCTTTGGGAACCAGCATGAATTATAAGGATATGGACGGTCTGTTGGGCCTTTTCGATCACATGGCAATTTACCTGAACGAATATAACGACTCGGTTTATCAGTCGGAAATCTCCTTGCCGCTTCTGGACTCTATTTTCACGGCCTCCTTGAGTAAGGAGGGTTTTCACGCAAAATTGGTTTGCGAGGTGGTCGATTCATTGGGGATGCCTATCCGGTCGGAGGCGTCGGACTTGTCCTCTTATGGTTCCCGGATGATCAAGACACCCGCCGTTCCCTTGAACACGGAGCATACCGAGGCGGTGCGGGCGGTTATCGTCAACCCTTATTGGGTGATTATCCGTCAGATGGGAGCTTTGTTGATTGCTACGGCAGTGTTGATCCTTTTTGTGGCCGGATGCGTTATCTATCAGGTGAGGATTATTATCCGGCAGGATAAGATCGCTCATTTGCGGCAGGATTTCACCTATGCGATGATTCACGACATGAAGACGCCGATCAGCACGATCTCGATGGCGGGGCACGCTTTGGAAAGTGGGATGCTTGATCATAATCCTGAGCTTCGCAAACAATATTTCTCGGTCTTGAATGAGGAGAGCGCCCGTTTGCTGGGCCTTTCGGAAAAGATCCTGACGATCGCCAAACTGGAGCAGTCTCATTTGAGATTGAATCGTGAGGCGGTTGATCTGAACGCGATGTTCGAGGAGCTGATCCATAAATATGAGGTGAAGGCCGAGAAAACGGTCACGTTCGAGCGGACCTGCGCGATTACCTCCACGTTGATGGCCGATGGTGCCTATCTGTGTGAGGCGATCAGTAACCTGATCGACAATTCGCTGAAGTATTCGGACGATCCGGTGACCATCCGTCTCTCGGCGGAAGAACGGGAGAACAATATCCAGATAAAGGTCTGGGATAATGGTTGGGGCATTCCGTTGAGGCAACGCAAAAGGATTTTCGAGAAATTCCAGCGGGGCGGCTTGGAATACCGGAAGGATAAGTCCGTTTCCGGATTTGGCCTGGGGTTGAATTATGTCTATCGGGTGATTATGGCCATGAACGGCAGTGTTGCGGTGAATAGTATCGAGGGCGAGTATAGTGAGTTTGTTTTGACATTGCCCATTCAAAAAGAGGTGGTATGATAAAGGTATTATTGGTAGAGGACGACAAGAATCTGTGTTTTATCTTGCGGAGCAGCCTGGAGCAGATGATCGGTGGCTATCAGGTGACGGTGGCCACGAATGGCCGGGAAGGATTGGAGGCGCTGGAGCGAGAGGCGTTCGACGTAGTCGTTTCGGATGTGGAGATGCCGGTAATGGATGGAAAGGAGATGACGCACGCGATCCGTGAGCGACATCCCAATTTGGCGATTATACTAATTACAGGATTGACGACGGCCCACGACGTGATCAATGGTTATCAGTCCGGTGCGGATTTTTATATCAAGAAACCTTTCCTTCCGGTAGAATTGGATGCGCATATCCAGGCGATCTTGCGGATGAAGCGGGAGAACAGGCCCGCTCCGATAGTGGAAAAAGAGACGAATGTGACTTATACGATCGGTCAATACCGCTTTGTCCCCTCGGGAAACCAATTGCTTTTTGGGGATGAGAGACAAAACTTGACCCCCAAAGAGGCAAGGATCCTGGAGATGCTTTGTCGGAGTAAGGGCGAGGTGGTCAACCGCGACGAGATCCTGACGGCGATTTGGGAAACGGCTGATTTTTATTCATCCCGTAGCCTGGATGTCTTTATCACGAAACTTAGGAAATACCTCTCGAAAGATCCCAATATTACGCTCAAGGTCTTGAAAGGGGTCGGGATCTGTTTGGAGGATCGGAAAAACGCGTAACAGTGTATTTGGAATTTCACTGCAGTGTATTGGGAATCCCACTGCAGTGGGATTGAAAATGGGCCTGAATGACCCTGGATTTTTGTTCGGAAGAAAAAGAATTTTTGTTCGGATCGGATTGGAATTTCCTTCGAAGGAAACTTGAGTTTCTTTCGAAGGAAATTTTTGGTTTACCTAAAAGTGTTTGAACTGGCCTATGGGGAAAATTTGAGCGATGTTCAGACCCGTTGGTCAATTCAATTTAGGCCTTTAAATCCCCAGTTTCGCACGGATCTCTTTAGGGATCGCATCCTTATGAACCATGATGTAGATGGTTTTCGCGCGGACGTAGCTTTCCGACATGTTCAGGTAGCCGCCGAAAGTATTGCGCTCAGTGCCCCACGAGTTCTTGGTGATGTAATATTTCGTGCCGTTCTGGTCTTTGGCGATACCGGTGAGGTGCATCAGGTGATCGTCGGTCGTTACGAAACTCTCATAACCCGCCTGGCGGATCTCAGGTGTTACCTTCACTTCGGGGAAAGGTTTCTCGAACTTATAGACCTCCTCGAGGCGCTCTTTCTCGTCGAGTTTCTCGAAACGGGCACGGTCGGTTGTCGAGTAATCGTCGACATTCTTTACCTCCGGGTTGATCGCTACGCCATTCTTGAAGGAGAAGCCCTTCTCGCTCACGTCGCCATCCCAGCAGACCGTATAGCCATGTGTCAAGGCATAATCGGCTACGGCCATCATCTCGTCGAGCGGCAGGTTATACATGCGCTCGTGTTCCCAGTTGTCGGGCACCTCGACCTCGAATTTCTGGTAATAGGGATGATGCGTGAAGCTGGTCAGCTCGATGTAGTCCGACATGTTCAACCCTAACGACTCGGCGAACGTTTTCGGGGTGTATTGCTTGCCCTCATAAGTGAAGGTCTCGGGCAGTTTGCCCAGATAGGTATCGAAAAGATTCTGGATCAGCTCGTCGTATTCGGGGCTGCGATGTTTCTGCTTGACGGCCACCTCGGCGATCGCGGTCATGTATTTCACCATCTCCGAGTGGTTGTGACGGTCGGAATCATAATTGATACCGGTATAAACCGACTCGGGAACGATGCCCACCTGATTGAAGGCATTCATGAAGGTGTGCGAGAGGCTACCTTGCGAGATGTTGCCCCGTCCCTTGCGCACGTAGTTGTCTTGCAATTGGTTCATGTATTTTTGGCGGACAATGAACATCTCCGACAGGTCGTAAGTGCCTTTGCCCATCCGGAGCAATTCTGATTCCATGAATGAGGTGGTGGCGAAACACCAGCAGGTACCTGTAGAGGCCTGGTTCTTGACCGGAGTTGCCGGCACACGTGCCACTTCCGTGAATTGGTAGCCCTGACCAAAAGCGGCCATGCCACACAGCGCGAACGCGCATGATAGTACAAATTGTCTCATAATGATGATTCCTTTCCTTATTATATTATACATCTGTTTTATTTCTGTTTGGGCTTCGCCAAGTGGTTGGCGGATCAGCCATACGAATTTTTGGCTCCGCCAAGTGGTTGGCGGATCAGCCATACGGATTTTTGGGCCTTCCAAGCAGTTGGCGGAGTTGCCATACGCATTTTTGTGCTCCGCCAAGCGGTTTGCCGGTTGCCATACGGATTTTTGGGCTCCGCCAAGTGGTTTGCCGGTTGCCATACGGATTTTTGGGCTCCGCCAAGTGGTTTGCGGAGCTGCCATACGGATTTTTGGGCTCGCCAAGTGGTTTGCCGGGTTGCCATACGGATTAGAAGCCCCGGGCGAACATTTTCCAGAATTCGTCGCCCATCTCGCGCCAACGTAACATGGTGGCACCGGCGAAATCGTTGGTATAGCCTGTCAGGAATTTGGCCGCGCTCTCGGCTCCTTCGGTAGCCAGGATCTCCTGGTAGCGTTTCTCAACGAAAGGCATCTCGTTGAATCCCTTCTCCTCGAAGTGGGCGATGGCGTCGTTGATCCGGTCGCGTGTCAATCCCCAACGGACGGTTGCCAGCTTGTTGGCCCGGCGGAAAGTCCAGATCGCCGCGTCCTCGCGATAGCGGTGCTGGCCGCAGATACCGAAGCTGGTCGGCAACTTACTTGTGCCCGCGAAGATTGGGATGCGGGGACTTTGACCCGGATTATCGTAAGAGACCCATGCTACGCCACCTACCGCGTCGGGAAGCCAGCCTCGCAGCTGGATGACTGTAGAGTAAGAGCATTGCGGCACGGCCACCAGGCGATAACGCTCGACGGTATTGGGTTTGATGCCATTGAGCATCGCTACCATGTCGGTCGTCATCCAGGGGTTGGCCATCGGGCTGACGATCGTATCGACCTTGCCCGTCTCACGATCTTTCTTCTCGACCTTCAGGTTCTGGGTCATGTCCCATTTCGTTCCCTCGTAGGTCTGGCGCAAGAGAGCCATGACCTCCGCCGCGCCCACCTTCTTTTCCGGCTTTACGGAGAAGGGCAGCTCCTCGGCGTCGTACGAGAGGTTTAACGAAGGCGCCAATGTTGAGAGGATGAAGTACTCGCGGATATTGAAGGCTTTCTTGCCGCCGCCATAGGCTTTCCAGAAGCGGAAAGGCTCCTTGCCATCCCAATAGCCCAGCTGTTTGGCCACGTCGAAGACATTCTTCGAGGCCATATAATTCATCGTGTCCTTCAGGTTGATCTCCGAGATGCGCGGGATATTGGCCGAGACACCGACGTGATCGTCCGGAATACGGACAGCGGCCCAGACACCACCGATCTTTTTCGGTCCCTCGCCGAACACCTCGAAATGCCAGACCTCTTCCGGATCGGCGATCGTCAGGCACTCGCCCCAATCGCCATAACCGTATTGCTCGATCAGTTGTCCCATCAGGCGGATAGCGTCGCGCGCCTTGGTGCAGCGTTGGAGAACGATCATCTCCAGCTCCTCGATCATGAACATGCCTTCCTTGTTCACCAACTCTTTCCGGCCGGTGATGGTGGTCTCGCCGATACCCAATTGCTTCTCGTTGAGACAAGGATAAGCGGTGTTCAGGAACTGGTAAGTCGAGCGTACCTGTGGAATAGTGCCTTTCAGGGTCATCTTCGTGCGGTCGTTCGCGTACTCGGTATGCATGCGGCCGGAGAAAACCTCCAAGGTCGTGTCGCGCTCGTAGGTCGCGGCGGGGACAATCTCCATCCAGGTACGATAATTACCGTCACAAGTATGGCTGGTGATCACGGATCCGTCGGTCGAAGCCTGTTTGCCGACCATGATACTGGTACAACTCTCCGGATTGTTCACCGGTTCGGAGAATTCGATCTCTTGTGCCACTGCTGTCGAGCACCAGGCACAAAAGAGAAATACATAAGTTAAAATCTTCCTCATATTCTGATGATATTATATTTGATACGATTATTTGATGCGTTTGGAATTGTAATTGATTCTTACCCCATAATCTGAGACAATCAAGTCGAGATCCAGTTTCTGCTCGGGATTGGGTTCGCCCTTGACCTTACCGGAGAGCACATCCCGGCTCAAGGTGATCAAGTCGCGAAGCCGTTGGATGGTCTCGGCGTTCATTCCATAGAAATGACCCGGATAGAGTTGTTTCAGTCCATCTTGCTCCATCTTGGCCGCCATTTTCTGGCAGGTCGCGATCAGCGTCGAGAAATCGGTGGTCAGGAGCAGGTTGCCCGAGCCGAAGGCGTCGCCGCTGAAACCATAGCCCGCCGCCTTGTCGACGAAAGTGGTTGATCCGGGCGTATGACCGGGCGTAAAGATTACTTCGATGGGTCGGTTGCCGAGTTCGATGATCTCGCCGTCTTGTAAGAAACGGAGCTTACAAGTGTAGTTGGGCATGCAACGGGCGATATTGACCGTATCCGCGGCGTTGATGTAAAGTTCCGGAAATTCATTAATCGCCGATCCGGTATGATCCGGGTGAACATGGGTGGCGACAAGAGTCACCGGTTTATCCGTGATCGATTCAACGATCTTTTTCAGGCCTGGAATCTTGGTTCCGGCGTCGATCAGGATCGCCCGGTTATCGCCTTCCAAAAGATAAAGGCTCTCATTGAACATCAGATTGCCCGTGCCCACCCAAGTATGCTCGTCGAGCTGGTGAAAGACGACATTATTGTCCTTATAGACCACTTCCCCGCCAATCGGATCCTCGTCAGCGAGTGCGAGAAGAGGGCAAAGAAGAAAGCAAAACATGAAGAATAGTTGTTTTTTCATGAGAATAAGTATTTAAACGTTATAAAAATAGCCACCTTTTCAAACAAGAGCTAAAGGTAAAGATTCCCGCTCGAGCGAGCAAATTTTTTTCGTCATAAGAGAGATAAACATTATTTTTCGTACTTTTGGAATCATTTTCATAATACTTAAATACCATGAACTCGATCCAATTAGCATCTGTTATCTGTTTAGGTGTCTGCGCGTCGCCGAATGCCGCTTGGGCTTTCCCTCTCGAGGAGCAGGATAAGGTTCAAGTTATCGCGGTTCCCGATTATCCAGTACCTTCATCTCCATTGGAGGAGGTTTGTTATACGTCTCAAAAGACAGACTTTTCCGTTTGGGCGCCCTCAGCTGACCAGGTGGAGTTAAGACTTTATAATACGGCGCTTTCAACAGTGCCCGATCGTACTCTTTCCATGAGTCGTGCTCACGACGGTTTGTGGAACGTATCTCTTCAGGGCGATCTTAAAGGTAAATTTTATACGTTTCGTGTTCAGGTTAGTGGCCAGTGGCAAGCGGAGACAGCCGGGATATTCGCCAAAGCGGTTGGTGTCAATGGCGACCGGGGCGCGATTATTGATTGGCAAGAGACCAATCCGACCGGTTGGGAAGGAGATCGGCGTCCCTCAATGACCAATCCGGCGGATATTGTCGTCTATGAGATGCATCACCGTGACTTCTCGATACATCCAACATCCGGTATTAAGCATAAGGGGAAATTCCTGGCCTTGACCGAGCGGGGCACGGTGACCGCCGGTGGGGAGAAGACCGGTATTGATCATCTCAAGGAATTGGGCATCACGCATGTGCATATCTTGCCCTCGTTCGACTTCGCGACTATTGATGAGACGACGCTCAACAAGAATCAATATAATTGGGGATATGATCCCAAAAACTATAATGTGCCGGAGGGCTCTTACTCTACCGATCCTTATGATCCCAAGACGCGTATCAAGGAGTTTAAGGAGATGGTACAGGCTTTGCATCAAGCAGGCATCCGGGTGGTTCTTGACGTGGTTTACAATCATACCTTCTCGGCTAAGGAGAGCGCTTTCGAGCGGACCGTACCGGGTTATTTTTACCGGATGCGGACCGATGGCAGCTTTTGCGATGGCTCGGCTTGCGGAAATGAGACCGCCAGCGATCATCCGATGATGCGGAAATATATTATCGAGTCGGTGTGTTATTGGGCCAAGGAATATCATCTGGATGGTTTCCGGTTTGATTTGATGGCAATTCATGACATTGAGACGATGAACCAGCTGCGTGAGGCGTTGAACAAGATCGATCCAAGCATCATCACTTATGGAGAGGGCTGGGCTGTCGGCACGTTGGGTTATGATGAGGATAAGTTGGCCTATAAGAAATATACGTATCGTATGCCGGGCGTTTCCGCTTTTAGCGACGATATGCGCGATGCCTTGCGCGGTCCTTTCTCGGATCATCATAAGGGCGCTTTCCTGGCGGGTATTCCCGGCCATGAGGAGGGCGTAAAGTTTGGTATCGCTGGAGGAATCTCTCACGATCAAGTGGTTGGTGTGCCATTTTGGGCGGGCCAGCCAACACAACACATGAGTTATGTCAGTTGTCACGATGACCATTGCTTGCGCGATCGCCTGGTGAATACCTTGGGAAAAGAGACACCGGAAGAGGAGTTGATCCGCCTCGACAAGCTGGCGCAAACCGCTGTGCTCACTTCGCAGGGTGTTCCTTTTATATTCTGTGGAGAGGAACTGTTCCGCACGAAGCAGGGCGTTGGCAACAGTTATAAAAGTCCGGACAGTATCAATGCGATCAACTGGAATGATAAGCGGAAATATCACGACCTGTTTGCCTATTATCGAGAGCTGATCGCTATCCGGCGGTCGCATCCGGCCTTTTATATGGGTGATGCCGAGCGAGTGCGTGAGCATCTGGAGTTTCTGGAGACCGGCAAGTCGAACCTGATCGCTTTCCAGTTGAAAGATATCAAGGCTTATGGCGATGCGGACCGGATCGTGGTCGTGCTCAACAGTAATACGACTAAGGAACATGTCGCTATTCCTCAAGGCCGTTACCGTGTTTACGTGAAGGATGGAAAGGCCGACCGGAATGGCCTGGAAGACTTTGAGGGTAAGGAGGTGAAGGTCGCTCCTAGATCAGCGCTAATATTAATTTCTAAATAATCATTTTTAATCCACTAGTTTATTATCATGAAAACAATTCCTGATCAAAGCTTCCGGAAACTTTGGAATATCAGTTTCGGATTCTTTGGCGTACAGATCGCTTATGCGCTTCAGAGCGCGAACATCAGCCGTATTTTCGCCACGCTTGGCGCCGACCCGCACGAGCTGAGTTATTTTTGGCTTTTGCCGCCCTTGGCCGGTATTATTGTCCAGCCTATTATTGGCGCCGCCAGCGACAAGACGTGGAACCGTTTTGGACGGCGTATTCCCTATTTGTTCTTGGGTGCGACATTGGCGTTGATCGTCATGTGCCTGTTGCCTAACGCCGGTAGTTTCGGCATGAGTGTCGCCCAGGCCATGATTTTTGGCCTTTTTGCCCTGATGTTGCTTGATACGTCGATCAATATCGCCATGCAGCCTTTCAAGATGATGGTTGGCGACATGGTCAACGAGAAGCAAAAGGGTTTGGCCTATTCTATCCAGAGTTTCCTTTGTAACGCGGGTAGTTTGGTTGGTTATCTTTTCCCGTTTGTCTTTACCTGGATCGGTATCAGTAATATTGCTCCAAAGGGTGTCGTGCCTGATTCCGTGATCTATTCATTTTATATCGGAGCGTTGATCTTGGTGGCGTGTGTCTTTTATACGGCTTTTACGGTCAAGGAGATTCCACCAAAAGAATATGCGGAGTATCATCAAATTGATACACAAAAGGAGGAGAAGACAAATATCTTGGAGCTGTTGAGAAAGGCGCCATCTGTTTTCTGGACGGTTGGTCTGGTTCAGTTCTTCTGTTGGGCTGCCTTTATGTTTATGTGGACCTATACGAACGGAACGGTTGCCACTCAGGCTTTTGGGGCACCAGTGGTCGAGAAGATGATCCATGGTGCGATGGGCTTGGTATTGAATACGCAATCGGTCGAATATCAGAATGCGGGTGATTGGGTCGGCATTCTGTTCGCTGTCCAGGCGATCGGCTCTGTTATTTGGGCTTTAGTGATTCCACAATTCAAGAATCTTAAGATGGCATATATCGTCAGCTTGCTGATTGGTGGCATCGGCTTTATTTCCATTTATTTTATACATGACCAATATATGTTGTTCCTCTCTTTCCTGTTGATCGGTTGCGCTTGGGCCGCTATGTTGGCGTTACCCTTTACGCTCTTGACCAACGCCTTGACAGGTGGACACATGGGTATTTACTTGGGCCTGTTCAATGGAACCATTTGTGTGCCTCAAATCGTGGCCGCTGCTTTGGGTGGCTCGATTTTACGCCTGCTTACGCCTGCCGGCGGATTGGCTCCGGAGGTCGATATGTTGGTTTTAGCCGGTATTTTCCTGATTGTGGGAGCGGCGTGTGTCCTCTTTATCAAAGAACATCCTAAAGAAACAACAAAATAAATAACGAAGATATGAAAGTCACTTTCCAAATCAATTATCGCACCGTTTGGGGCGAGGAGGTTAAGGTAATCTTGCCGGACGGGCAACTTTTCCCCTTGCGAACCAATAACGGGGAGTTTTGGCGAGGCACGACTGAGCTGGCTGAAGGTTGGTCGGAGCTGACTTACCAATACGCCATTTTCCGTGATGAGTATTGTGTGCGCAAGGAGTGGACCGGTGTTGGCCGGCGTTTGGAGATCAATCCTAATTATTCACATTATATTCTTAATGACGCTTGGCGCGACAGGCCAGAGGACTCTTACTTCTATAGCTCCGCATTCGGGCCGGCGCTCGATCATTATCCTTCCGGGACGGAAGGCAATTATGGAAGCGCGCTTCTGCTGAAGGTGCGTTGTCCGAGATTGCGCCAGAAGGATTGGGTGATGGCTATTAGTGGCAACCAGTCCTGTTTGGGTAATTGGGATATGCGGCAACCGGTTGTTATGCGTCCCTGTGGTCCTAATGAGTGGTATGTCCTGTTGGATGCCTCTGAGTTGAAATATCCTTTCGAATATAAGTTCCTGGCTTGGGATACGAAGAATCAACAGGAGGGCGAGTGGATTATTGGTGATAATCGCCAAATCTATGGTTTGCCTTTACGACAAGGCGAGATGCTTGTCATGGCGGACGATGAGGTCCGTTTTAACCTGCCGGCATGGAAGGCGGCTGGAGTGGCGATTCCCGTATTTTCCCTGCGTTCGGAGGCAAGTTATGGCGTAGGTGATTTTGGAGACTTGAAACGGATGATCGATTGGGCGGAGGTCACTCATCAGAAAATTGTCCAGATCTTACCGATCAACGATACGACCATCACGCATACCTGGACCGATTCTTATCCTTACAGCAGCATCTCCATCTATGCTTTCCATCCGATGTATGTCGATTTGAGTCAGCTGCCGCCTTTGGCGGATGAGGCGAGACGTCAGGATTTCGAGCGACGCCGGGTTGAGTTGAACGCCCTGCCACAAGTAGATTATGAGGCGGTTAATACCTTGAAATTGGAATACCTGAAAGAGGCGTTCGAGCAGGATAATGGCGCGACGGCCCAAAGTGAGGGATATCGGAAGTTCGTGCGTGAGAATGAGTCGTGGCTCTTTCCCTATACGGTCTTCTGCTATTTGAGGGATCTGTACGGTACGCCGAATTTTAACCAGTGGCCGAAGTACCAGAAATACGATGCCGCTGAGATCCGTGAGTTGGCCAATACGAATGAGGCATGCGACAAGACTAGCCGTTTTTATAGCTATGTCCAATACTTGCTGCATGTCCAGTTGCTGGAAGCCAGCGCTTACGCACGTTCGAAAGGTATCTTGCTGAAAGGCGATATTCCTATTGGCGTCAGCCCGAATAGTGTGGAGGCGTGGACCGAGCCGCATTATTTCAATCTTAATGGGCAGGCGGGCGCTCCACCCGATCCATTCTCGGAAACAGGACAGAATTGGGGCTTCCCGACCTACAACTGGGAGGTGATGGAAAAGGATGGTTATCGTTGGTGGAAACGTCGGTTTCGCAAGATGGCCGAGTATTTTGACGCTTACCGGATTGATCATATCTTGGGCTTCTTCCGTATCTGGGAGATTCCGTCTCATTCCGTGCAGGGACTTTTAGGTCAGTTTGTGCCTTCATTGCCCATGAGTGTTCAGGAGATCGAGAGTTACGGTATCACGGCCTTGTTGACCCGGCCTTATATCCGGAAAGAGTTGCTTGTTCGTCTGTTTGGTGATATGACCCACGAGGTCGAGGAAACATTCCTTTGCCGTTTGCCGGCCGATCAATACGCGATCCGTCCGGAATTTGATACGCAACGGAAAGTGGAAGCCTATTTCCAGGGGAAAAATGATGAGCGAAGCGTTCGCTTGCGGGAAGGATTGTATAAATTGATCAATAATGTGCTCTTTATTCCCGACCGGAAAGAGCCTAATATGTATCATCCTCGTATCGCTGTCCAGAATGATTACGTGTATGAATGCCTTACCTCACACGAGAAGGAGTGCTTCAACCGCCTGTATAACCATTATTATTATGAGCGGCACAACGATTTCTGGTATCATGAGGCGATGAAGAAATTGCCGGAATTATGCGACTCGACCCGGATGTTGGTTTGTGGTGAGGACTTGGGCATGATCCCGGCTTGTGTGAAGGGAGTTATGGACGAGTTGCGCATCTTGAGTCTCGAGATTCAACGTATGCCAAAAGATCCGGCATTACAGTTTGGCGATCCGATTCATTATCCTTATCGTTCGGTTTGTACCATCTCGACGCACGATATGTCTACGCTTCGAGGCTGGTGGCATGAGGATCCACAACAGACAAGGGATTACTATTATTATATGTTAGGCGGTTGGGGCGATTATCCGTCTGAGGCACCGGGTTGGTTGTGTGAGGCGATCGTGATGCGCCACCTGTTTGGAAACTCCATGTTGTGCATTCTTTCTTTGCAGGATTGGATGTCGATGGATGAGGAACTTCGTTATCCGGATCCCGATGCGGAGAGAATCAACGTACCGGCAAATCCGAAACACTATTGGCGTTACCGGGTGCATGTCACTTTGGAGGATTTGATCAAGAATCAATCATTCAATGAGAAGGTCATCGCCATGATCCGGGATTCAGGACGGTAAAGACAAGTTGCCCACATTGTGGTATTATTTTATTTGCCCACGCTCGTGAAAGAATTTATTCATGAGCGTGGGCAATTCTTTTATAACCTCGAGCGTAATTATTATCTTAGCGTCTCGGTAACCTTATAATAATACTGGTATATGAAGTCTGTTTTTTCTTTGGTGGCACTGTTCTTGTGCGGTTGTTGTCTTCAGGCACAACAAAAAAATGTCGTGAGTATTTTGCGGATCTTGGATATTGGTACGGGAGAGACCGAGACCGTCAAGGAGTTCCCGTTCCTGATTGAGGCCCCGAACTGGACACCCGACGGGAAATGGCTGGTATATAACAGTGGCGGGCAACTTTATAGGATATCGCCAGAAACGCCGGCGGAGCCCATACTTATCAACAGCGGTTTCGCCAATCGCTGTAATAACGATCATGTGATCTCGGCGGATGGTAAATCGATCGCGATCAGCCATGGGACAAAAGAGGATCGTCAATCTCGTATTTATACTTTTCCTTTTGAGGGTGGCATTCCACGGCTGATTACGCCAATGGCTCCAAGCTATCTGCATGGATGGAGCCCGGATGGGAAGGAGTTGGCCTATTGCGCATCCAGGAATGGAAATTTTGATGTTTATGTTATTCCGGCCGAGGGTGGAGAAGAGAAAAGATTGACTACGGCGGAGGGACTTGATGATGGTCCGGAGTACTCGCCCTGTGGACAATATATTTGGTTTAATTCGGTGCGTTCGGGATTGATGCAGGTTTGGCGGATGAAAGCGGATGGATCGGAGCAGACACAGATGACTTTCGATGAGACTCGTAATTCCTGGTTCCCGCATGTGTCACCTGATGGGAAGTGGGTTATTTTTATTACGTACTATAAGGGTGATTTGGAGCCGGGTGAGCATTTGGCGAACAAAAATGTGGAGTTGCGTTTGATGCCGGCCTCGGGAGGCGAGCCTAAAACGATGGTAAAATTGTTTGGTGGCCAAGGCACGATAAATGTTAACTCATGGGCTCCCGACAGTAAGCGCTTGGCGTTCGTAAGTTATCGTTTGGTTGATTAAGATTTGCGAATATATATATCCCACAAAAGGTAATAAAGCTTCCAAACAAGATTGTCACTGGGCCGGATTCCGTTGATCAGGAACATTCCCCAATAGCTAAAATAACGACAGGCATTGTATGGGATTAACGATGCCCATTATGGATCATCCAGAATAGGCATTGTTGGAAGATCCGGATAGCGGTTATGGCAGTCAAGACTTACGGGAGCGTATATACGGATGGTTGCGGTAGCAATTCCGTATCCGTTTCCAGTCCTCTTC
>ERZ827150.1692-NODE-1692-length-26635-cov-3.055794_pt1 | contig 26635 bp, 10 predicted proteins | sample MGYA00519779_ERZ827150 | MGnify/ENA primary metagenome ERZ827150 (study PRJEB31778, sample SAMEA3449267) | human gut metagenome | biome: human gut; feature: human-associated habitat; material: faeces | place: United Kingdom | collected 2010/2012 ...
TTGATTAACTACATAAGCAGGTAATCCATTATAGTTCATTTCGGTACGGAAATGAACTATTTCACCACAGAGGACAGTCAGAAGATCCATACTGAACAGATGAGATTATCTGAAATCCAGAATAAAGAATTACAGGATAAAATTGCTGTGATAAATAAGAATTCTGAAGAATAGATCAAAGCAATGCAGAAACAATATGAGACTACTAACAGGTAGCTGAAGATTTTCATATCGGCTCAAAAGAGTCCTATACACTGTAATTATTGGCTCATTTTGAGCCGATATATTAATAATATTATGTATTTTTGAGCCGATATAATCAATTAAATAGCAATGGAAGAAGAAATTCAACAATATCTTCGTTTTCATCCTCTATCTTCTAGGTCAGAATTAATGGAGGGAGTGAATACTAAAGTAAGTGTCGCCACATTCAAGCGTTTATTAGCTGCCATGATTTCCGCTGGAAGTATTGAAGTCATAGGGCAAGGACCTGCCACCTGTTATAAACTAACACCACAAACGTTTGTTACAAGTTATTTCGACTTAGAATCATACTTTCGGAAAGAAGTTGATGAGCGTGAAATTCAACAAGCTTTCAATTTCAGCCTTATTCCTGATATATTGCCTAATGTTGACCCTTTCACGATGGATGAACGGAAACATTTAACGGCTCTTCAAGAAACGTATAGAAGAAATGTATTAGAAATGACAGACGGAGAGTACCGGAAAGAAATGGAAAGGTTAGGTGTGGATCTTAGTTGGAAGTCTTCTCAAATTGAAGGGAACACATATAATCTTCTTGAAACGGAAAGACTTTTGCTGGAAAAAGAAGAAGCAAAAGGTAAAACTAAAGAAGAAGCCATTATGCTACTAAATCACAAGGAAGCTCTTGATTTTATTTTAGATAATCCTGATTATCTTGAGTATTTATCAATAAGAAAGATTGAAGACATTCATAGTATCCTTATTAAAGAACTGGGAGTTGAGCGTCATATTCGTTCTCGGCGTGTTGGTATTACGGGTACGAATTATCGTCCACTTGATAATGAATATCAAATAAGAGAAGCTATGGAAGACACTTGTCAATTAATCAATAATAAGGAGAGTATCTTTGATAAAGCTTTCCTAGCTTTAGTTCTGTTATCTTATATTCAGCCATTTGCTGATGGTAATAAACGTACTGCCCGTATAACAAGTAATGCAATACTTATAGCCAACGGTTATTGTCCTTTATCATTTCGTTCAGTTGATTCTATCGACTATAAGAAAGCTATGTTAGTTTTCTATGAACAAAATAATATATATCCATTTAAGAAAATATTTATAGAACAGTTTGAATTTGCTGTGAATACATACTTTTGAATTTATCTGTATATTGATGGTTGTTCCAACGATGACATTATTATAAATATAATAATTATGTTCATAATAAATTTGTAATGCTTCCTGTTTTAATAAACATTGGTTTTCCGTCTGCAATAATTTTCTCCTGAAAGCCGGAAGTTTCTGAAAGACTTTTATCTTTGCAACTATAATACATACGGCACTATGAAAAAAGTGATTCTGATTTTTGTGACAATCGTCCTTTCCGGTCTGCTTTATGCAAAAGATAATAAGAGTACCGATGCGTTACTTCGTGAGATTGATGGTATCATTAAAAATCGTCAGACTTATGGAGCGGAAAAGGAGGCGCGTATCGCTGACCTGAAGAAATTGTTGGCGGAGGCTACTTCCGATGAACAACGATATGGTTTTTGCGGACGTCTTTTCGATGAATACCGGGCTTATAATCTGGATTCGTCTTTTGTCTATGCTCAACGGAAAGAGGAACTGGCGCATCGCATGGATAAACTGGATTACCTGGATGATGCTGCCATGAATATGGCGGAAGTGATGGGAACTACCGGAATGTATAAAGAAGCGTTGGAACTATTGGGGCAGATTGATAAGAAAACGTTGCCCGATTATCTCTATGGTTACTATTATCATCTGTATCGCACTATTTACGGATTGATGGGAGATTATGCCGTTACGGAGAAAGTCAAGAAAGAGTATTATCGAATGACGGATCTGTATCGTGACTCTCTGCTGCAGGTCAACGCTTCCGACTCTTTGGGGCACGTATTGGTGATGGCGGATAAGTGTATCGTACATGCTCAATACGATGAAGCCATCCGTATGCTGATGGAATATTACAACAAACCTTCTTTGGATGACCATTCAAAAGCAATGCTTACTTATACTCTCTCCGAAGGTTACCGGTTGAAAGGCGACAAGCAGGGGCAAAAACATTACCTGGCCCTTTCGGCTATTGCCGACCTGAAATCGGCAGTAAAGGAATATGTATCTTTGCGCAAACTCGCTTCCCTTGTCTACGATGAAGGGGATATTGACCGTGCCTACAATTACCTGAAATGCTCCTTAGAGGATGCCACTCTTTGTAATGCCCGCCTTCGTACGTTAGAAATCTCGCAAGTCTTTCCTATCATTGACCAGGCTTACCAATTGAAAACCAAACGGCAGCAGCAGGAGATGAAAGTATCATTGATTTGTATCAGTTTGCTTTCCGTATTTTTGTTGGTTGCCATTTTCTTCGTTTACAAGCAGATGAAAAAGGTTGCTGCCGCACGTCGCGAAGTGGTCGATACCAATACGTTGTTGCAAGAACTGAACGAAGAACTTCACGACTCCAACTCGCAACTGAAAGAGATGAACCATACGCTTTCGGAAGCCAATTATATCAAGGAGGAATATATCGGCCGATATATGGACCAATGCTCCACTTATCTCGACAAGATGGATTTATACCGTCGTTCCCTGAATAAAATTGCCGCTGCCGGAAGAGTGGAAGAACTATATAAAGCCATTAAATCTTCTCAATTCCTTGACGAAGAACTGAAAGAGTTTTATGCGAACTTCGACATGACTTTCCTGCAACTCTTCCCCAATTTTGTGGAGGAATTTAATGCGCTGCTCACAGAACCCATGCAACCCAAACCGGGAGAACTGTTGAACACCGAACTCCGTATCTTTGCCCTTATCCGGCTGGGGATTACGGACAGTACCAAGATAGCGCAATTCCTCCGTTATTCCGTGACTACCATTTATAATTACCGGACCCGTGTCCGTAACAAAGCTTTGGGAGAAAGAGATGAATTTGAGACTAAAGTAATGCAAATAGGGAAGGTGGAAGAATAAGAAAATCACTACTTTTTTAGTCTGACTTCTATTTTATAACGTTCTTATATTTAGTGGTTTATGCTGTGAGACACTGTATAAATCACTATATTTTTGCTATCTGCTTTAAGAAGCAGTATGAAATGTGGATACTTTTGTTTCACGGTCATTTCAGCAATGACACAGAGAACGAAAACAAAAGTAACCCTAATATTAACTTTAAATTAATGTACATGAAACAGAGTATGAAGTCGAAAGGCTTTGAACGCCGCCTCTTATTAATAATGTGGGGCTTGTTCCTATCTCTTAGTGCATTCGCACAACAGATTTCAATAAAAGGACATGTAGTAGATGCCACGGGTGAACCGGTGATCGGTGCCAGTGTGGTAGAAGGACGTACAACGAATGGTACGATAACCGATGTAGACGGTAATTTCTCATTAAGCGTTCCGGCTAACAGCACGCTGACTATCTCTTTTGTCGGCTATAAAACGCAGACTGTTCCGGTGAACGGGAAAAACTCGTTGAAAGTAACCTTGCAGGAAGATACGGAAGTATTGGACGAAGTTGTTGTAGTAGGTTACGGAACGATGAAAAAGAGCGATTTGACTGGTGCCGTATCTTCTGTCGGAGTGAAGGACATCAAAGACTCTCCGGTAGCTAATATCGGTCAGGCAATGCAGGGAAAAGTATCCGGCGTGCAGATAATCGATGCCGGTAAGCCGGGTGATAATGTCACCATTAAAATCCGTGGTTTGGGTACGATCAATAACAGTAACCCGCTGATTGTCATTGACGGAATTCCTACCGACTTGGGATTGTCTTCCTTGAATATGGCTGATGTGGAACGGGTAGACGTATTGAAAGATGCTTCGGCAACAGCTATCTATGGTTCGCGTGGTGCCAACGGTGTGGTGATGATTACCAGCAAACGTGGTGCCGAAGGTGCCGGAAAAGTAACGGTAAACGCAAACTGGGCTATTCAGAACGCTACTAAAGTGCCCGATATGCTGAATGCTGCGCAATATGCCGCCTTGAGCAATGATATGCTGTCTAATAATGATGATAATACAAACCCTTATTGGGCAGACCCTTCTTTATTGGGAACAGGAACGAACTGGCTGGATGAGATGCTACGTACGGGAGTGAAACAAAGCTATTCGGTTAGCTATTCCGGTGGTACGGAAAAGGCACATTACTATGTATCCGGCGGTTTCCTCGATCAGTCCGGTATCGTGGAAAGCGTTAATTACCGTCGTTTCAACTTTCAGGCAAATAGTGATGCTCAGGTCAATAAATGGTTGAAGTTCACTACTAATCTGACATTCAGTACGGACGTGAAAGAAGGAGGAACTTACAGCATCGGAGATGCGATGAAAGCACTTCCCACCCAACCGGTGAAGAATGAAGACGGTAGCTGGAGCGGTCCCGGACAGGAAGCGCAATGGTATGGAAGTGTCCGCAATCCGATCGGTACGTTGTATATGATGACGAACGAGACAAAAGGATATAACTTTCTGGCAAACATCACCGGAGAGATTGCCTTTACCAAATGGTTGAAGTTGAAAAGCACCTTCGGTTATGACGCCAAATTCTGGTTTGTCGACAACTTTACTCCGGCTTACGACTGGAAACCGAATCCGGTAGAAGAATCTTCCCGCTATAAGAGTGACAACAAATCATTTACCTACCTATGGGATAATTATTTTGTATTCGACCATACTTTCGCCCAAAAACATCGTGTAGGTGTGATGGCAGGTTCTTCCGCCCAGTGGAACAACTATGATTACCTGAATGCTCAAAAGAATATCTTCATGTTTGATAATATCCATGAAATGGACAACGGCGAGAAGATGTACAGTATTGGTGGCAGCCAGAGCGACTGGGCACTGCTTTCTCTGATGGCACGTCTCAACTATTCTTACGAAGATAAATACCTGCTTACAGCCACTGTGCGCCGTGACGGTTCTTCCCGCTTTGGTAAGAACAACCGTTGGGGAACATTCCCTTCCGTTTCTCTGGCATGGCGTATTTCGCAGGAAGAATGGTTCCCGAAAGACAACTCTCCGGTGAATGACCTCAAACTGCGTATCGGATACGGTGTGACCGGTAATCAGGAAATCGGTAACTACGGTTTTGTTGCTTCCTATAATACGGGAGTCTATCCTTTCGGCAACAACAACTCCACCGCTTTGGTATCTACCACCCTTTCCAATCCGAATATTCATTGGGAAGAGGTACGCCAAACCAACTTCGGTGTGGATATGAGCCTGTTCAATTCACGTGTCAACCTTTCGCTGGATGCCTACATCAAGAAGACGGCAGACATGTTGGTGAAAGCTTCCATCCCTATCACCTCCGGTTTTGAAGATACTACTGAAACCTTTACCAATGCCGGCAAGATGCGCAACAAAGGGGTGGAAATGACCCTGCGCACCATCAACCTGAAAGGTCTTTTCTCTTGGGAATCTGCTTTAACGGCTACCTATAACAAGAATGAAATTCTGGACTTGAACAGCGAAACCCCGATGTTTATCAATCAGATGGGTAACTCATACGTGACTATGCTTAGAGCCGGTTATCCGATCAATGTATTCTACGGATACATGACCGACGGGCTTTTCCAAAACTGGGAGGAAGTAAACCGCCATGCCACCCAACCGGGAGCCGCTCCGGGGGATATCCGTTTCCGGGATTTGAATAACGATGGAGTCATCAATGATGAAGACCGTACCGTTATCGGCAACCCGAATCCGAACTGGTTCTTCTCTTTAAGCAATAATTTCTCTTATAAGGGATGGGAACTCTCCGTTTTCCTGCAAGGCGTATCGGGAAACAAGATTTATAACGCCAACAATATCGACAATGTAGGTATGGCTGCCGCATACAACCAGACGACTGACGTGCTGAACCGTTGGCGCGGAGAGGGGACAAGCTACTCCATGCCGCGTGCCGTGTTCGGCGATCCTAACCAGAACTGCCGTGTATCCGACAGATTTGTGGAAAACGGTTCCTATCTCCGTCTGAAGAATATCACGCTTTCGTATACACTGCCCAAAAAGTGGATGCAAAAGATTCAACTGGAAAATGCCCGCATCTCTTTCTCTTGCGAGAATGTGGCAACTATCACCGGATATTCCGGCTTCGACCCGGAAGTGGATATTAATGGCATCGACAGCAGCCGTTACCCGATTTCACGTACCTTCAGTATGGGCTTGAACTTTAACTTTTAAATCAGGAGAAAGAATATGAAAAAGATAATAACTTTGGTATTTATGTCTGCCGTGCTGGCATTGACATCGTGCAATGATTTCTTGGATAAATATCCCAAATATGGCGTCGATCCCGAATCGGAAGTGACGAATGAGATTGCTGTGGCACTGACTACTGCCTGCTACAAGACTCTTCAGTCATCTAATATGTATAACCAGCGTATTTGGAGCCTCGACATCATCGCAGGCAACAGTGAAGTAGGAGCCGGAGGAGGTACTGACGGTTTGGAGACTGTTCAGGCTTCCAATTTCATTGCCCAGAGCGATAACGGCTTTGCCTTGTATGTATGGCGTTCTCCGTGGGTAGGGATCGGACGTTGCAACATCGTGCTTTCCAATTTGCCTTCAGCATCTGTCTCCAATGAGATAAAGACCCGTTGCATGGGTGAGGCTTATTTCCTGCGTGCACATTATTATTATATTCTGGTTCGTTTGTACGGAGGGGTGCCTTTGCGCTTGGAGCCGTTTGAACCGGGAGAATCTGCGGATATTGCCCGTAATACGGTAGATGAGGTATATGCTCAAATTCTTTCCGACTGCAAAAATGCAGTGAATATGCTTCCTCCGAAAAGCAGTTATGGAGATGCTGACAGGGGACGTGCCTGCAAAGAGGCTGCAATGGCGATGCTGGCGGATATTTACCTGACACTGGCTCCCAATCATCGTGACTATTATAATGAAGTAGTGACCTTGTGCAATAACATTGCTGCAATGGGATATGATCTGACTCAATGCAATTATGCTGATAACTTTAATGCGACGATCAATAATGGTGCGGAATCTCTCTTCGAAGTGCAATACTCCGGTAGTACGGAATATGACTTCTGGGGCGGCGATAATCAAGCATCCTGGCTGTCTACCTTCATGGGGCCTCGTAATTCGGGTATGGTAGCCGGTGCTTATGGATGGAATCTGCCTACGGAAGAGTTTGTCAAGCAATACGAGGACGGTGATTTACGGAAAGACATCACTGTGTTGTATCAGGGCTGTCCTGCTTTTGACGGTATGGAATACAAACGTTCCTGGTCGAATACGGGTTATAACGTACGTAAGTTCCTTGTGTCGAAAACCGTCTCTCCGGAGTATAATACCAACCCCAACAACTTTGTAGTATACCGTTATGCGGATGTCTTACTGAAGAAAGCGGAAGCTTTGAATGAGCAGGGACATCCGGATCAGGCTGCCGAGCCGATGAATATCGTTCGTAAGCGTGCCGGGCTGACAGAGCTGCCGACCACTCTGACGCAGACCGAAATGAGAGAAAAGATTATTCATGAACGTCGGATGGAACTTGCTTTTGAGGGACATCGCTGGTTCGATATGATCCGGGTTGATAATGGAAATTATGCATTGACATTCCTGAAATCTATCGGTAAGAATAATGTGACCAAAGAACGTCTCCTGTTGCCTATTCCGCAGACGGAGATGGACTCCAATCACCTGATGACTCAAAATCCCGGTTATTAATCCGTTTTATAATCATTCATTTAGACAAATAATATGATGAAAAAATATATATATCAGTTGTTATGCTCTCTTTTCATCGGCGCAACGATGGTTGCTTGTACCGAGGATTATATGGAGACAGATAAAGGACATGATACCCTCACTCTTTCGGTGAATCAGCAGGAGTTGGTGTTGAACGAAAAGAACCATAGTCAGGAGGCGCTGGCGCTTTCATGGACTACCGGAACGAATTATGGAAGCGGTAACCGTATCTCTTATACGCTTGAACTGGCGAAAGCCGGAACGGACTTTGCGAATGCTTATTCGGTGGATTTGGGTACGGGAACGTATCAATGGACTAAGAAAGTGGAAGAACTTAACCAATTTCTGCATACGCAGTTCGGTATCGGTTATGACGTGAAGGCAGAGCTGGAAGCACGTATCACAGCGGTTGTTGCCGGAATGGAAGATCAGAAGTCGATTGCGATGACTGCCTTTACAGTGACTACCTACCAGCCGGTTACTACCACGCTTTACCTGATTGGTGATGCTGCTCCGAGCGGATGGAGTGCCGATAACGCAACGGCAATGGAGCGCACGGATAACGGACAATTTACATGGACAGGAAAACTGAATACCGGATCGTTTAAGTTTATAACGACCTTAGGAGAATTCCTGCCGTCGTACAACCGTGATGCTACTGCCGAAGAAGGACTCAAACTGACCTATCGTACATCGGGTGACCAACCGGACGAACAGTTCACAATCAGTAAAGAAGCAACTTATATCGTAAAAGCAAACCTGCTCGACTTGACGTTGACACTTACCGAAACAGAAGATATTGGCTGGAGATATGAGGAATTTTTCATTGTCGGTTCGTTTACGGGTAACAATGGTTGGGGATTTGAAGCACTGTCTAAAGATGCTGTCCAAATGGATCTGTTCCATTATGGAGCCGTGATTCCCTGGAAGGCAGACGGAGAATTTAAATTCGCTTCTGTGACAGATTTCGGTCAGGCGGATGCTTTCTTCCATCCTACTGTGGCTAATGCTCCGTACACTTCGACATCAGTAGTGCTTGGAGGTGACGATAATAAATGGCAGATGAAGGAAGCCGAATGTGGCAAACCTTATAAAGTATGGTTCTACACAGGAAAGGGAAAAGAAAAGATGCTGATGCGTCCGTTCACTCCTTACGAAGGGCTGTATCTGGTGGGTGAGGCAACTCCAAACGGATGGGATTTAGGCAATGCTACTCCGATGACGAAGAGTGCCGACAGTCCTTACATCTTTACCTGGAGCGGCACACTGAAAACAGGTGAGATGAAGATATCCTGCGATAAACAGTCAGACTGGAACGGGGATTGGTTTATGGCGGATAAGAGCAACAAGGCTCCGACGGGAGAAGTAGAGACGGCATTGTTTGTTGCTAAGTCGGATGCGGAGTTGAGCAGTATGTATCCGGATGCAGATTTGGGTAGTTTGGATAATAAGTGGAATATTCAGGAAGCCGGTTCTTATCGGATTACGATTGACCAGTTGAAAGAGACGATTTCGATTGTGAAACAATAAAACAAGAATTCAAGATGAAGAAAATAATATATTGGGTGGCTGCTTTTCTGTGTATGGCTTGCAGTGACGATCATGGGTCGAATCAGGAGAATGGAGGAGCTTCGGGCAGTGTTACCGAAGTGACTCCGGTAACATCGGATTTAAGTGTGGACCTGTCTACGGATAAGGCTTTCTATAAACCGGGGGAGAAAGTGGTATTTACAGCAGAAGATGCGTTGCCTGCCGGAACTAAAGTTCGTTATCGTCTTTTAGGGGAGGTTGTCGGAGAAGAGTCGGTAAATGGTACGAGCTGGATATGGCAACCGCCTACTACTGATTTCAAAGGATATATGGCGGAACTGTACCGTCAGGAGAGTGGTACGGATGTGATTGTCGGTACGATTGCGGTAGATGTATCCAGTGATCCGGCACGTTTTCCGCGTTATGGTTTTGTCGCTGATTTCAGTCGGGAGAAGACGGCTGAAAAGACACAGGAAGAGATGGCGTATCTGAATCGTCATCACGTCAATTGGGTACAGTTTCAGGACTGGCATAATAAACATCACTGGCCGTTGGGCGGTACACGCACGCAGTTGGACGAAGTATATATGGACATCGCTAACCGGGAGGTTTATACAAGTTCGGTGAAAAATTACATTGAAGCGCAGCATCGTTTCGGTATGAAGTCTATGTTTTACAATCTTTGTTTCGGAGCGTTGAAGGATGCCGCTACGGACGGGGTGAAGGAGGAATGGTATTTGTTTAAGGATGCTTCTCACACTACTAAAGACAGTCATGATCTGCCGGGCGGATGGAAAAGTAATATTTATCTGGTAGATCCTTCTAATAAGGAATGGCAGAAATATTTGAACGAAAGGAATGATGATGTATATGCGAACTTTGCCTTCGACGGCTATCAGATAGACCAGTTGGGACGACGCAGCACGCTTTACAATTACAACGGTATTCCGGTCAATCTGCGTGAGGGATATGCTTCTTTTATTGAAGCGACGAAGCAGGCTCATCCGGACAAGAGTTTGGTGATGAATGCGGTCAGCCGTTACGGTGCCCGCCAGATTGGGGAGACTGGTAAAGTTGATTTCTTCTATAATGAGGTGTGGGCGGATGAGGCTGATTTTACCAATCTGAAAGCCATTCTTTATGAAAATGGAGTCTATGGCAATTATGAGTTGAATACGGTTTTTGCAGCTTATATGAATTATAATAAAGCGGATAACCGGGGAGAATTTAATACGCCGGGTATCTTATTGACAGATGCTGTCATGTTTGCTTTGGGTGGTTCGCACCTTGAGTTGGGAGGCGATCACATGTTGTGCAAAGAGTACTTTCCGAATGAGAACCTGACAATGAGCGAAGAATTGAAAACAGCGATGGTTCATTACTATGACTTTCTGACTTCTTATCAAAACCTGCTTCGTGACGGTGGTACGGAGAATAGTGTTTCCATGAATTGTACCAATGGCGAAATGAGATTGAATAGTTGGCCTCCTCAACAGGGATCAGTTACTACTTATGCCAAGCAGGTAGGTGGCAAGCAAGTGATACATCTTCTTAACTTTTCGCAAGCGAACAGCCTTAGCTGGAGAGATGTGGACGGTACGATGCCGGAACCGGCTTTGATTACAAAAGCGGCTTTGCAAATGAATCTGTCGGCAAAGGTGAATAAGCTATGGGTAGCGTCACCGGATGCACACGGAGGGGCTTTGCAGGAGTTGGCCTTTACACAGGAGAACGGGGTTGTCTCATTCACATTGCCTTCCCTGAAATATTGGACGATGATTGTGGTTGAATAAAGCGGCTGCTACAGAATAACTAAAATGATAGGTATGATGATTAGATATAGATTATGGGTATGGGTGTTGTGCCTGGTATTTCCAACATGGGTTTGGGCGGAAAATACGACACATACATGCGCTTCTTTTACACAGCAGGGACGTCAGGTGACTTTTCACCTGGCGGACAGTGCCGCCTTACAATTGCAACTTTGCAGCTCTTCCGTCGTGAAAATCTGGTTCTCACCCGACGGGCAATTGCAACGAAGAAATGCTTCGTTTGCAGTGATTAATGAAGAACTGGAAGAGGTAGGAACTATTCATGTGGATGAACAGGCGGCCTGTTACGAGATATTTACTCCGAAGTTGCGTATCCGGGTGAATAAATCTCCGATGAGTCTTCAGATATTCGATAAATATCAGAAACTCCTGTTTAGTGATTATGCCGATAAAGGTCATGTCAGTGAAGGAACGAAGAAGGTGGAATATAAAGTGCTTCGTCGTGACGAGCACTTCTTCGGACTTGGTGAGAAAGCGGGAAAGATGGACCGTCGTGGCGAGTCTTATAAAATGTGGAATAGTGACAAACCTTGCTATAGCGTGGTAGAAGATCCTCTTTACAAGAGTATTCCTTTCTTTATGAGCAATTACCGGTATGGTATTTTCCTTGATAACACCTATAAGACAGAATTCAAATTCGGAACGGAAAGCCGTGATTATTACAGCTTTGAAGCGCCGAACGGGGAAATGGTATATTACTTTATTTTCGGTAAAGACTATAAAGAAATCATCAGCCAATACGTCGGACTGACCGGAAAACCTATCATGCCGCCGAAATGGGCGTTGGGTTTTGCTCAATGCCGCGGTCTGTTGACAAGTGAAAAGCTAAGTCGTGAGATAGCCGAAGGCTACCGGAGACGGGGAATCCCTTGTGATATTATCTATCAGGACATCGGCTGGACAGAATATTTGCAGGATTTCGAGTGGCGCAAAGGAAACTATGAAAACCCTAGGAAGATGCTTTCGGATTTGAAAGAGATGGGTTTTAAGGTAGTCGTATCTCAAGACCCGGTAATTGCACAAGCCAACAAAAAACAATGGGAAGAAGCAGACCGTCTGGGCTATTTTGTAAAGGACAATACGAACGGCAAAAGCTACGATATGCCCTGGCCGTGGGGTGGGAACTGCGGAGTGGTAGATTTCACCCTGCCTGCCGTAGCCGACTGGTGGGGAACTTATCAGCAGAAACCTATTGACGATGGTGTCTCCGGCTTCTGGACAGACATGGGCGAACCTGCTTGGAGTAACGAGGAGCAGACGGAACGCCTGGTGATGAAGCACCATCTCGGTATGCACGATGAAATCCATAACGTCTATGGCCTGACCTGGGACAAAGTGGTGAAGGAGCAATTTGAAAAGAGGAATCCGGACCGTCGTGTTTTTCAAATGACTCGTGCTGCTTATGCCGGATTGCAACGTTATACGTTCGGTTGGACGGGTGATAGCGGAAACGGAGACGATGTACTGCAAGGGTGGGGACAATTAGCCAATCAGATTCCTGTAATGCTTTCCGCCGGATTGGGATTAATCCCATTTTCTTCCTGTGATATTACCGGTTACTGTGGAGATGTTGAGGATTATCCGGCTATGGCGGAACTCTATACCCGTTGGATTCAATTCGGAGCATTTAATCCTTTGAGCCGTATTCACCACGAGGGAGATAATCCGGTGGAACCGTGGCTTTTCGGACCGGAAGCGGAAAAGAACGCGAAAGCGGCTATCGAACTGAAATATCGTTTGTTGCCGTATATCTACACTTACGCCCGCGAAGCGTATGATACAGGATTGCCTATCATGCGGCCTCTGTTTCTGGAATATCCAATGGATATGGAAACGTTTTCTACGGATGCCCAATTCTTGTTCGGTCGTGAATTGTTGGTAGCCCCCGTGGTGAAGAAAGGTGCCCGCACAAAGAACGTGTATCTTCCCGAAGGTACATGGATAGACTACAACAACAAGCAGACGGTCTACACCGGAGAGCAATGGACTACCGTTGACGCTCCCTTGTCTTCTATTCCCATGTTTGTGAAGCAAGGTTCCATCATCCCTACCATGCCGGTGATGAACTACACCCATGAGAAACCGGTATATCCACTTACTTTTGAAATCTTCCCCGCACAGGAAGATGCACAGGCAGCCTTTACTCTTTACGAAGATGAAGGAGAAAACTTAGGGTACCAGCGTGATGAATTTGTCAAAACACCGATTATTTGCAGTACTCTGGCAAATGGATATGAACTGACCGTCTCTGCCCGTGAAGGAAAAGAATACACTGTTCCCGGTCCGAGAAATCTATTGTTCCGTATTTATTCTGCGAAAGCCCCGAAGGAGGTAACTGTCAAAGGAAAGAAGATAAAGAAAACTAAACCGGAACGTTTGGAAGAAAATCTGGAGAATGACACTGAAACTGTGGTGTGGAGTTGGGATAAAGGAACAGGTGTCTGTAGTGTGAGAATACCTGATAAAGGTGTTGGTGAAAAGATTATGATTATCTTTAAGTAGTAATTGCAGAAATCATGGGTTACTTTGCCTATGTTTTTTGCTTATATTTTCTTCATTTTGCCTATGTTTTTAGGCGGTTATTTCGTTAAATTGCCTATGTTCTTAGAATAAAATGGTATATTTGTAGCTGATTAACAATGATTTTTATGTTTGAAAGAGATATTTATAATCAGTTGCAAAAGTGGGCCGAACGTACAGGGCGTAAACCCTTGGTGTTGCGTGGTGCGCGTCAGGTAGGAAAAACGACGTTAGTTAATGAGTTTGCCCGGAACTTTGAGAATTATCTTCATTTGAATCTGGAGCGTGAAGAAGATGCGCGCCTGTTTCAGAGAACGGATAAAGTACAGGAAATAATGAAGATAGCTTGTTTTCAAAAGAATATTCTTCTGCGTGAGGGGCGGACGTTGCTATTTATAGATGAGATACAGAATGTGCCTAAGGCGGTAGCATTGTTGCGGTATTTTTATGAAGATATGCCTGATTTGTATGTTATCGCTGCCGGTTCACGTTTACAGTCATTGTTGAAAGAACGTATCTCTTTTCCGGTGGGTAGAGTAGAATATATGCAACTTTCCCCTTGTACTTTCGGAGAATATCTGACTGCTATGGGCGAGGGGCATTATCGTACTGCTATAGATGAAATAAGTTTGCCATCTGCGTTGCATGAAGAGGCAATGTCTCGTTTTCATAGATATACATTGATTGGTGGTATGCCCGAAGTAGTAGCCGATTATGCGGAGAATGGAGACTTGGTGCGTTTGAAGTCTATTTATAATTCTTTATTGAAAGGTTATAACGAGGATGTTGAAAAGTATGCACCGACCCAGTTGCAGACGTATGTCATCCGGCATATATTGCGGACGGGCTGGAACAAGGCAGGACAGACTATTAAACTGGGAAATTTTGGAGAGTCAACCTATAACTCAAAGGAAGTGCGTGAAGCTTTCAATATTTTGGAAAAAGCTTTTATACTACATTTAGTTTATCCTGTTACAGCTATGCACGCACCGGCGCTGCCTGCTCTAAAACGTGCTCCTAAATTGATGTGGCTGGATACAGGACTAGTTAATTTTGCTGCAAATATCCAAACTGAAGTTCTGCATGACCGTACGTTGATGGATACGTGGCAAGGAGCTATCGCCGAACATATTGTAGCACAACAATTGCAGGTATTACTTGATGAACAGTATATTTCCGACTTGCATTTTTGGGTACGTGACAAACAAGGCTCCAATGCCGAAACAGATTTTGTATGGCAAAAGGGAACACAAATTATTCCGATCGAGGTGAAATGCGGAAAGAACGCGCATCTCCGTTCGTTACATTCTTTCATGGATTTGTCTGGCGGTGATTTAGCTGTCCGTATTTGGAGTGGTCCATATTCTATTGATGATGTGAAGACGGTTGCCGGAAAGAGTTTCCGATTGATAAATCTTCCTTTTTATTATTTGGGTAGTTTACCGAAGATACTTTCTTCGATTTAAGTACAATACTTTCACACTATAATGTATGAAAAGGAACAGACCACTATTGGTGGAACTGTTCCTTTTTTGTTCAAGACAGATGTGATATGTGATTATTTATTCTGTAACCAGTTTCAGAGAAACATCATCAAACCAATAAATAACATTGTCTGTTGCCGTGGCATTGTAACCGGTCAGTTGGTTATTGGCGCCTGCACATAGTTTGAACACAAACTTGACTAGTACATTGGTAGGAATATCCACAGTTACAGCATACTTTTTCCATTCTTTTCCTGCCTGATTGATAACTGTTCCCCAAATATCGTTTACACCTGACTCGATTGTCTGCACTCCGTTTTGCAATACAATTGCCTTTTGGAACTTGGCTTCTTTGGCAATATCTTCATTATTTTCGCAAAGAGTGATACTGGTGATAAACGGAGATTCCGTCTGATTGGTTTTAGCATAGAAGCTTAGTTCATATTTACCGGGATTTACTCCTTGCAATGGATATGACAAATCTACTCCCCAGGTGTTATCAACTTTTTCAGCGATATATTTCAAAGAACGATTGCTGCCATTGGCTCCTGTACCAGTATCTATGGAGAGTGACGGATTGGTGACGTCCGGTTTTGCAAACCACATATCTAGAAAATTCAGGGTATTATTACCTTGTGTCTGCCAGGCTGCATATATTCCCGGTTGTTTATCTGCAGCAAAGTCTTTCTCGAAACTTCCGTTTTTCACCAATTCGGTAGCAGGTTCTTCGCCTTCTCCCGGTCCGGCTTCGTCGGTCGGTTCGAGGGTTACTTTGTCGAACCAATAAACTACATTGTCCGCTTTCTTACAGTCGTAACCGCTCAAACTGTTATTATCTCCCGCACAAGGCTTGAACACGAATTTCACCAGTTTGTTATCCGGGATATTCACGATCATGGAGTATTGTTTCCATTCTTTTCCTGCCCGGTTGATTTGTGTGCCCCAAATATCGTTGACTCCGGTCTTTATCTCTTGTTTGCCATTTTGAAGAACGATTGCTTTCTGGTATTTGGCCTCTTTGGCTATATCTTCATCGTTTTCGCATAGTGTGATGCTGGTGACGAAAGGCGTATCATCCTGATTCGTTTTTACGTAGAAACTAAACTTATATTTGCCGGCTTCCACTCCTTGCATAGGATATGACAAGTCTACGTCCCAACTGTTTGCTACACTGGCAGCATATTTAAGAGAACTACTACTGCCGTTTGCTCCTGTACTACCGTCTACCACCAAAGCATCTCCGGTTTTTGCAGACCACATATTCAGATAATTCAACGTGTTGGTGCCTTGTGTTTGCCAGGCTGCCCATATACCCGGTTTCTTGTCCGCTGCAAAATCCTGTTCAAAGTCTCCGTTTTCAACTAAGTTTGCAGACGGATCCTCTTCCTCCTCATCATCTCCGTCATCCGGTTTGTTTTCTTCTTCCTGTTGATAATAACGGATATATTCGATTTCCATTTGTCCCGGCAACCCGGAGTCATCAATTTCCCCCGGCCATGTGCCTTCACCACCAAGAGCATAGTTTAAAATCAGATAGTAAGGAACATCAAACGGCCATTGCTTCATTTCCGCTTCATTTTCCAGATGCATATTCGGATAACTGAATGTTTCCTCACCGTTAATCAGGAATGTCAGCTCTTCCGGAGTCCATTCGAGAGTATAAAGATTGAATTCGTTTTCCTTATAAGCCCCGCCTCCGGCACGTGGCGGGTTTTTGTCCAGACCCAAATCCAGCGTATAGTGACTATGTACTGTATGCCAGGCTACTTTTTCAAGGCTGACTTGTTCCATAATATCGATTTCTCCTCCATACTCATTTGCTCCCGGAGGATTGGGATACTGACGTTGTACCGGTAGTAACCAAATAGCCGGCCAACCTCCTTGAAAACTGTTGAACTTGGCGCATATCTCCAGCTTTCCATACTTGAATCCCGCTTTTCCACGTGTGCTTATACCTCCGGTCATGTACTGACCGTCTTTTTTTTCTGCACGTAGAATGAGCCTTCCGTTTTGTACATAAGCCTGTTCTGTACTTCCCGTTAAATATTTGTTCCACGGAGAATTACCTTTCGGCTCAAAAATCCATTTGTCTGCATCAAATTGGGGACCTTCCTGATTAAACTCTTCCGACCAGATCAATTTCCAGCCGTCTATTGCCTTTGATTCGTCTTTGGCATGTAGTGTATAGATATTGATGTCTTCCGACTGGCAGGATAATACTCCAATCCATAACAATAAAATGCTTATTACTTGTTTCATAGCTTTTCCTTTTAAATATTAAAATATAAGGGGGAGACAGCGGGAGTAGTCATTACTCCCAGCCGTCGTTTTGTGTTAAGTTGCCATTTTTATAAATCTCTGATTGAGCGATAGGATAAAGGTTCATCTTTTCCTCCCAGACGCGTGTCTGTATCTTCACCGGAGTATAACTGTATTTTGATCCTTTTTTAGTGATTTTTACTCCATAGATATCTTTCACTACATCTCCGATCATCCAGCGGCGGATGTCCCAAAAACGATGATCCTCAAAAGCAAGTTCTATGCGGCGTTCGTTGCGCAGACGAGTGGTGAAGTCATCTCCATTGTCCGTAATATTAGGCATATTGGCCGCACTACGAACCATATTCAGGGCTGTGCGTGCTGACATCGGCAGCTCATCGGCATCGGAGGTGTAGTCCGGTCCGCCAAGTTCGTTCATGGCTTCTGCATAGTTCAGCAATGTCTCTGCATATCTGAACAGGATGAAGTGATGAGGCTTCTTGATCGGATTGGTTGGAGACAGCGAAACTGTTTCATTCATATATTTGCGTAGATAATATCCGGTCAGTGTGGCTCCCGTAATGGGTGATGCATTTCTGCCACCTTCGAATGTTTCTATTTTGGTACCCATGAAGGAAGCTTCATTGTAAAGGATCGCTTTGTAGAAACGCGGATCGCGTTCGGAGTATGGTTTGGATGCATGTTTGGCATTTTCCCAGCTGAACGGAGTGCCGTCCGCCATTTCGTAAGCATCGACCAGGTTTTGTGTTGGAGTGTTGCCACTGTTTCCGTTCTCGAAACCGATTGGAAGGTTTCTTGATTCGAAAGCATTGTCGTCATTGTTACGACGTTCAAAAATCAGTTGGGACGAGTTGAGAACTACGTTTCCTCCGTTCACGTCATACAAAGGATCCACATCAATATTGGGTAAAGTGTACCATCCCGTTTTAATAATGTCATAAGAAGCTTTGGCCGCTTTCTTCCATTTGTCAGTGTCGTGAGAAGGATTGTGTAGTTTGCTGGCTGCGTACAATAAAGCGCGTGCCTTGACGGACATGGCCATTCCTCGTGTAGCCCGTCCGGTCTCATTATAGAAATCTTTGTAGCTGACAGGCAATTCCGGTGCTGCCTTGTCACATTCATCGACAATGAAATCAATCACTTTGTCAAACGGAGTCTTTTCTACGGAATTAATCTCATCTATTTGATAAGTGCGTGTCAACAGGGGGATATCACCATAACGTTTGGCTAGTTCCAAATAGAAGAAAGCACGGAGGGCGCGTACTTCATGTACGCGCATTTTAGCTTTTTCGTAATCCACATTCCATTTGAAACGTTCCAGTACCTCGAGCGAATAGTTCTCCAGGAATGAATTGGCTTCACGGATAGCGGTGTAGTAGTTGCTCCATACATCATCTACCGTTTTGAGCGGGCTCCAAGTTCCATTATATACATTATATACGCTGCTTTGATTCCAAGTGTATACAGCGTTGTCTGTTGCGGCATCCCTTAGCGCGTCTCCTATTGCACCGAAGTCTTGTGGTAATTGAGAGTAAACAAAAGTAGACAGGCTTGTTACGTTGCCGAAATAGGAGTACATTTCTTCTTTTGTCATTCCGGTGGTTTCATCGAAATCCAGATAATCGCATCCGGTGAAGAGAGCTGCTATGCAAGCTGTTGTGATATATTTAGTTAGTTTCATAATGCTTTCGATATTAGAATTTAATACTGGCTCCGAAATAGACAGAGAACATATCCGGGTAGTTGACGCTGAAATCTTCGCAGTTCATGTATTTGACATGATCGAGCGAAAAAACATTGTTCGCACTGGCGAAGATGCGGCATTGTTCCAGCTTGATTTTCGATATCCAGTTTTTCGGCAGGTCGTAATATACATTCAGGTTACGCAGTTTCAGGTATTCACCATTTACCAGCCATTGTGTACTGTTTTGGAAGTTATTGGCATTGTTCAGCGTTGACAAACGGGGTACATTGGCTATATCTTTTGTTTCTTCCGTCCAGCGGATCTTATCGTGCAGATACCAATTGGATATGTTGGTATTATTGCGTAATGGCCAATACACACTACTTGTATTCAGCATTTTGCTGAAACGTGTCGCTCCTTGGAACAAAGCGTCTACTCCGAAGCCTTTGTACTCAAATCCAAGGCGGATACCACAATAGATCTCGGGAATACTACTTGAATATCCGATGGCATGCTTGTCATTATCGTCGATAATACCATCGTTGTTCATATCTTTATATTTCACATCCCCCGGGCGTACTTCCGAAAATTGTTGCTTCGGACTATTCGCAATATCTGCCTCATCGCGGAAATAACCGATTGCTTCCAGACCAAATATTTGTCCGATAGCTAGTCCTTTGCCTGACAAATAACTCCAAGGCTTATAACCTTCTCCGTTTTCTACGACTTTGGTTTTGATATATGTCAGATTGGCTCCTACATAATAATGAAAGTCTTTGCGGCTATAATCTTTCCATTCCATACTTACTTCCAGTCCTTTCTTTTCTTCTTTACCGGCATTTTGTTGGGGTACACTGATACCGATGGCAGAAGAAATCAGGTTGTTTGCTCCAATCAGTATATTGCTTCTTTTGTCGAGGAAGGCGTCTAATGTGACACTTAATTTGTTAAAGAGACGCATATCTATTCCTACATTGTATTTGTCGGAAACTTCGAGAGTCAGGTTGTTCATAGCCAGTTTATCTTCTTTGTTACCGCTGGCCACGTTATTGGCATCGCCAAAGTAGTACTGTCCGCCCCAGATATAGTATTGTTGAGTAAGTCCGTAGGGAATCTGGTCCCATCCGGCACGTCCGTAAGAAGCACGAATCTTCAAAAGATTTACAGCAGTCATTTTTTTCATGAATGATTCGTTGGATAACACCCAGGCTGCCGATACTGCCGGATAACTGCGGAACTTATCACCTTCGGGCAATACGCTAGTACCGTATTGGTTGAACACCACATCCAGCAGGTATGTATTGTTGTAATTATATCCTGCCATGCCTGTGATATACATACGTTTGTACGCATTATTGGCTCCCAATGCCCTTTCCGACTCCTGCCGATACAGGGCGGTGGCGCTTACTCCATGCTTTCCGAACATGCGGTCATACTTGACTTGAGCTTCCAGACTAGCGTTGATATATTGCTCGGTCATTCCCCAGCAACTGACAGTCAGTGCACTGTTGTCTCCATACACTTCAGACATGGCTTCTTTTTCCCCGGTGACAACATTGACTACCGGTGTGTTGACTGCATACTGAAAGTTTTTGCTTCCCTGTTCTTTAAATACTGCATTATTATCGTACGCAACAGCTACTTCAGCACTAAGTCCCGGAGTCAGCGATGACAAATCCTGCCGGATTCTCATGTCTGCCTGCAACATTCTGGGATTTTCTTTGAAATAACCGATGTCTGCAATACGGGCAAGCGGATTGTCTTTTAATACAGAGTTGCTGCCCCAAATTCCATTAGAGGTTTTCACCGGGAAAGCACCGGAAGGAGTATTGAACAGTCCTTGGAAGAGATTGCCCTCATAAGTTGCCGGACGTTTTCGTTCCCGCAATGAACCCAGCATGGTCAGTTGTGCAAGTGTGGAAGGAGTGATGTCAATATCAATATTCATTCGCAGGTCCAGTTCGTATTTTCTCATCTGTGCAGAATAACGGTCGGAGTATTTGGCATACTTGTCGTTCAATATTCCGTAGTCGTTCTTATAACTTAGCATCGTGTAGTAACGTAAGTTTTTTCCTCCTCCACGGAAGTTGATGTCGAGCTGGTTGTTGACGGTATGTTTTCTCAATCCTTCGCCAAGCCAGTCAGAGTTAGCATACAAATCCCGGTTGCTGCCGTTTTTGAAAGCGTCCAGTTCGTTGCGGGTATATTGCATTTCCAGTCCGTCATAGTACAAGGCTTCATTCAAGGCTGCTGCATATTCATAGCCATTGGCAAATTCCGGTTGGTTGATGGGGAAGTCCATCCCGTATTTATAGTTGACGTTCACCTGCATTTTGGTGTTATATTGTCCTCGCTTTGTAGTTACGAGAATCACCCCATTAGCTCCGCGGGCTCCCCAAAGAGCGGTAGCTGGTCCGTCTTTGAGTACGGTCACCGATTCTATTTCTACCGTGTTGAGACATTCGATAGGACGTGGAAAACCGTCTACCACAATCAAGGGATTATCGCTGCCGCGTAGCAAAGTCGTGGGGTTCTGGGTCCAGCCGGTACGTTGCATTACTTCCAGTCCGGGAACCAATCCATAGAGAGCGTTAAAAGAATTGGGAGTTGCGTTTTTTTCGAGTTCTTCTGCAGTGACAATAGATATAGCTTGCGTTTGCCGGTCTGTGGTACGGTTTGCCATTCCCATATTGACTATTCTGTCCTGCGGATCCAGTTTTATCTGAATAGATTTTCCGGTAGCCCTGATTCGTTTGCCAATGGCATCGGCATAGGAAACTACCATCCAGTCACCTTCTTCTCCATTCAATACAAATACTCCATTCCGGTCAGTGATGGCAGAGATGTTCGGAGTGTTGACCAGATGTACCTTAGCACCTGCAACAGGTGAGCCTAAGGCATCTGTCACTGTCCCTGTTATCTCCTGTGCCCAGGTAGACACAGCAGATAGTAAAGCCATACTGATTACTATATATTTACGTTTCATACGTTTTCGATTTAAATTTGTCTTTTTATTGTTTATTACCATCCGGGATTCTGTACCAGTCCGTATTTCTTGTTGATTTCCTCCAAAGGAATAGGAATCAAGAAGTAACGGTCGCTCCAGTTCTTTATCCAACCTCTTTCGTTATACACTTTTCTGTCTTTGGTGTAGGTGAAAACTCCCTGACTGTCTTTCGTGATAAAAAGACGTTCGATAGGAGTCTTGAATAAATCATCGCGTTTCCAGCGTGTCAGGTCGAAATAACGTACCTCTTCATAGCCGAATTCGATGGCACGTTCGTGCAGGATAGCTTCACGCAGTTCTCTTCCGGGAGCAGCCTTGGCTGTTGTCAGATCTGGCATATTGACTCGGTTACGGACCATGTTGATATAATCGTATGCATCATTTCCGAATTCATCTTTCGTGGTTGCTTTTCCCAGTTCATTCATTGCTTCGGCAATATTCAGATAGATTTCAGGCAGGCGGATCAATGGGCAGGAATAGAACTTTCCATTCACTTCATCGGCTCTGTCGCGTTGGAACTTGCGCATACCATATCCGTTGTAGGTTAGACGGAACAGTACGGGAGAGATGTCATCGCATCCTTCACTTTCTCCTTTGGCAATACGGAGTTCACGTCCCCGGAACTGATCGCCGTTTACATAGAGAGTTTCGTACATACGAATATCACGTACCGGATTTCCTTGTGCATCGAAGAAAGGATGTGCTTTGTGTACTGGATTGTTCCAGTCAAACGGGGTTCCGTCTGCCATTTCAAACATATCGGCATAGTTGGCACTGGCTCCACCCATACCATAAAGCAATTCTCCGAAAGAATTGGTGCCTATGGTGTAATTGGTCCAACGGTGCGAGGAGATAAGCACTTCGCCATTATAACGGTCAAAGTAGGCAGAAACAAAGTCTTCCCTCGGTTTTCCGGTGTTTACCAGTTGGTAGAAGTTATTGTTCTCCCGGTTTGCCCGAAGCATTTCCAGTCCGGCATCCAATGCGTCCTGCCAGCGGGATTCCGCATAATTCCCATACCATACATACTGTTTGTCGGCAGCTTCTCCAGCCATAAAAGGCTTTTCATTGTTGAATAAAGGACTGGCGGCAAATAGCAGGACGCGTGATTTCAAAGCTAACGCTCCGGCGGCTGTCATTCTGCCTTCGTCGGCTGCATTTACTTTCCACGGAAGTATTCTTGCTACTTCATCCAATAATCCGATTATCTTTTGTACGGTTTCCTCCACAGTCATACGCGTGGTTGTCATGTCATCTTCGGGAAGATAGGAGTGGTCAATCCAAGGCATTCCTCCGAAGTGGCGTAACATCTGGGAATAATGGAAAGCTATAATCATCTTTGCTTCCGCTTTTCGGATACTCTTCTCGCGTTCTGTCATATCCGGTACCCGGTCTACATTTTCCAAAAAGATATAAGCTTTTCGGATTCCCGTCATAGGAGACATACCGAAAGAAGGACTTGAAGTTCCTTCATAAAGTATATAAGGCATATCGCCGGTTGATGAACTGACATTTCCCGTATAGTAAGAGCGTATTCCATTGGGCTTGATTGCATCTCCCAAGTCAGTCATGCCTTCCAGTATACCCCAGCATAATCTTCCGCCGGAGGGCAGATAGTCGGGTAGCGAACGGTATACTTCGGCTAGTGCCTGCTCGGCATAAACTTTATGTGCATATACCGTATCGATCGTAATGTCTGTGGTGAACGGCTTGTCAAGAAAAGCATTCCCGAATTTGAAGTCCTCGCATGCACCTGTCGACAATAGTAGTACGGCTGCAATGCCTGTATGTAATAGGTTTCTTCTTTTCATGATTTTAGATGGCTTAGAAAGTTAAGTTTATTCCTATATTATAGATTTTAATAATCGGATAAGAGTCAGTCAGCCCCGGTGTACATTCCGGATCCATAATTTTGAAACTGTCGAAAGTCAACAAATTGTATCCGCTAAATTTGATACCTAATTGAGATATTCCCAGTTTCTTGAGTGCTTTCCGTTCTTTGAAGTTATATCCGATTGTAAGTGTTTTCAATTTCAAGAAGTTCCCGTTCTTCACCCATAAAGAAGAGGTGTAACTATTGTAATCCATTGACTTGGTGGCAAAACGCGGTACGGTGGCAGTTTCTGCTGTTGCCGGTGTCCAGCGGTTATCTGCATGGAACTGCATCAGGGCATTGTTGGCATTGTTTCCGAATGGTTTACGGAAGAAATAGTCAAGAACCAGTGAACGTTCCGTGGCAGCCGTCCAGTTCATGGAGAAGAAAAAGCCTTTATAGTCCGCTCCATAGTTCAACCCCCAGGTGTAGGCAGGACGTGTAGGATTACCAATGGCACGCTGGTCGTCATCAGTAATTAGACCGTCGCCGTTCAAATCGGTATACTTCACATCACCCGGAGATACATCCATGGTTGGTTTCGGAAGTCCTTCTTTTAGTTTGCCATTCTCAAAATCGCTGTCATTGTAGAATCCGTCTGCTACGTAGCCGAAAATAGTTCCGACGGGTTGTCCGGTTCTCCATTGGTAGGGCTCGTTGGGTTCCACTTCATCCTGGAAGATAATCTTGTTTCTGTTATAGGAAACATTGGCGTTGATATAGTAGTGAAGTTTGCCTTTAATGACATCTTCCCATTTCAGATCTATTTCATATCCATGGTTTTTGACACGTCCCATATTTACTACCGGCAAGTTGTCGCTTGTCAGATTGGTAGTGATAGGAATAGTCTGTCTTTTAATGAGAATATCTTTCCGGTCTTCGAAGAAAATGTCGGCACTAACCTTCAGACGATTGTTGAGGAAGTTGACATCAATACCATAGTTTTGCTTCAAAGCTGTTTCCCAACTGACATTTGGATTACCGATACGACTTTCAATTGCTCCTTTTATCATGTTGCCATTATTAAAACCGAAATTGTAGCCATTCTTGTAAGCGTTCCAGTAATCTTTTTCACTGGGTAGCTGGTCTACCAGCCAGGAGTTGGATAGATAAAGGAAACGATTGTCGCTGATATTGTCATTACCTACCAGACCGATGGAAGCGCGCAGTTTCAAGTAATCCACTACTTTCTGTTTTTTCATGAATGCTTCTTCAGAAACACGCCAAGCAGCTGAGAAAGAGGGAAAGTATCCCCATTTATTCTTTTGGGAGAATACAGTAGAACCATCTGCACGTATTGTCGCTGTTAATAAATAGCGATTGTCATAATTATAGTTACCACGGGCGAAGAAGGATAGTAGCATCTTGTCATTATAGCTGGAGCTCACTTTACTAGGAGTAGCTCCGATGCCTAAATTGTCATTGCCCAGATTATCAAATGGGAAATCCATCGCTTCTCCTAATAGATATTCGCTGCTTTTGAATGAAACTTCATGGCCTAACATCACATCATAAGTATGTTTTTTAATCTTTTGTTTCCATGTGAGGTTATTATAATTAGTCCAACGTACGTCGCGTCCCATTTGAGTTCGGCCATACGGTTTTTCTCCATTACGATATGCTTCTTTAGAACCTGTTTTGTAAAAAATGTCAGTTCTGCTGTCAGTTGTATTATAAGTACCAGCTGTCTTAAATGTTAATCCTTTAATAATTTGCCAGGTAACAGATGCATTGGCTGACCACATTTCTCCACGTTTATTATTAGTAACGGATTCGGTTTGCATGACAGGATTGACTTGAGCAAGGCTTTCTCCAGTCTCTAGCATTTCAGGGTCAATAGCAGAATTTAATAATTCTTCATCTGTCAGCTTCAGACCACCTGTTGGACGTGCACTTAGAATTTGTGCTAACATATTAAAACGTCCGGAGTCTGCGGAAGTTCCCACACCTTTACGGTTCGTTTGTGCGTAATTAACAGTTGTATCAAAAGTGATGTTTTTTGTTATCTTTTGATTAAAGCGAATTTTACCTGTCGTTTTATCAAATCCACTATTCTTAAAAATACCATTTTCAATATAACGGGAAAATGAAGCTGTATATTTGGTATTATCACTACCGCCTGAGATGGATAGATTATGGTCTTGTGACCATGTCGGATTGAAAGTCTCTTCTTGCCAGTCTACTCCTTTCATTCCGATATAATCTTCCGCTGATTGATAAAGATAAGGAATTCCATTATCATCATTTCCTGATTTATAGTAGGAATTTGCATATTCGGTTTTTATTTCTCCTTGCAATTTAACGAATTCATAAGGAGAAAGTACATCTAACATTTTTGAAATCTTACGATAACTTGCAGAGCCGTTGTAGTTAATTACAGGGCGTCCTACTTTACCTGACTTGGTGGAAACCATAACCACCCCATTGGCTGCGCGCGCACCGTAGATAGCGGCAGAGGAGGCATCTTTTAAAACTTCTATAGATTCAA
>ERZ827150.1703-NODE-1703-length-26518-cov-8.130522_pt1 | contig 26518 bp, 20 predicted proteins | sample MGYA00519779_ERZ827150 | MGnify/ENA primary metagenome ERZ827150 (study PRJEB31778, sample SAMEA3449267) | human gut metagenome | biome: human gut; feature: human-associated habitat; material: faeces | place: United Kingdom | collected 2010/2012 ...
GTAACAAGGTAGCCGTACCGGAAGGTGCGGCTGGATCACCTCCTTTCTAGGGAGATAAGTTCTTAGAGAGACAAACTTTAACTCGAATAGAGGGCAGGAGCCCGTCCGGTTGATGTCGCCCGGAGTAAGTCCCCGCAGCACCCGGTCCCCGGGGTCGCACCCGCGTACCTTGAGAGCCGCATAGCGATAGGAGAGAGATGGAAGATCATTCTTCCAGACTCGATTCTTTTCTGCGATTTAAAGACAGAATGATAGCAATCATTCATCCGATCCAAACAAGAAGAATTCACTTATTAATGAGTGAGGAGCATCTGATCGCGAGCACAGTACATAAACTGTGCCGCGGTATGAGATACCCGAATTGCGACATACGAGCGCTATTCATGATATCGATTAATTTTTATTAGCGACACGTGGATATCCCGCGGGCCCGAGAGCGGTCCCGCAAGATACCACGGGCGCACGGCGGATGCCTTGGCACAGGGAGCCGATGAAGGACGCGGCAAGCTGCGATAATCCCCGGCGAGGAGCACACATCCTTCGACCCGGGGGTCTCCGAATGGGCGAACCCATGCACAGCGGTGTGCATATCCCCGGCCCGAACACATAGGGCCGGGGAGGACAACCCGGGGAACTGAAACATCTAAGTACCCGGAGGAGAGGAAATCAATCTCGAGACTCCCCGAGTAGCGGCGAGCGAAAGGGGACCGATGGCCAAACCGTCGAGCGGGCATACCCGGCAGGGGTTCCGCCGACGGGGTTGCAGGGCCGCGCATCCGGGGGCTGCCGCCCCCGGGCGCAGGTCCGGCTGGGGAGCGGAACGGCATGGGAGGGCCGGCCGCAGCGGGTGACAGCCCCGTACGCGAACCCAGACCGGACGGCGCGACGCGGTCCCTGAGTAGGGCCGGGCACGTGAAACCCGGTCCGAACCTGGGTGGACCACCATCCAAGCCTGAGTACTACCCTGTGACCGATAGCGCACCAGTACCGTGAGGGAAAGGTGAAAAGCACCCCGGGAGGGGAGTGAAACAGTACCTGAAACCGTGCGCCCACGAGCAGTCGGAGCAACTTTTAGTTGTGACGGCGTGCCTTTTGTAGAATGAGCCAGCGAGTCGCTGGCGCGGGGCGAGGTTAACCGAAAGGGAGCCGAAGCGAAAGCGAGCCTTAACAGGGCGACTTGAGTCCCGCGCCGCGGACGCGAAGCCGGGTGAGCTATCCGTGGGCAGGCTGAAGCGGGGGTAAGACCCCGTGGAGGGCCGAACGCACGTCGGTTGAAAACGGCGGCGATGACCTGCGGATAGGGGTGAAAGGCCAATCAAACCCGGAGATATCTCGTTCTCCCCGAAATAGCTTTAGGGCTAGCGTCGCGCGTTCACCGCCGGAGGTAGAGCACCGGATGGACGAGGGGGCTTCGCCGCCTACCGAATCCAACCGAACTCCGAATGCCGGCGGCCCAGAGCGCGGCAGTCAGAGCATGTGGGCTAAGCTGTGTGCTCGAGAGGGAAACAGCCCGGACCGCCCGCTAAGGTCCCCAAGTTCCAGCCGAGTGGCAAAGGATGTGCGTCCGCCCAGACAACCAGGATGTTGGCTTAGAAGCAGCCATCCATTCAAAGAGTGCGTAACAGCTCACTGGTCGAGTGGACATGCGCCGACAATACACGGGGCTAAGCTGGACACCGAAGCGGCGGGATTTTAATTCATTAGAATCGGTAGGGGAGCTTCCCATGGGCGGAGAAGCCGGAGGGCGACCGACGGTGGAGCGCATGGGAGTGAGAATGCTGGCATGAGTAGCGAGAGACGAGAGAGTAACTCGTCCGCCGTGAACCCGAGGTTTCCTGGGCAAGGCTAATCCTCCCAGGGTCAGTCGGGGGCTAAGGCGAGGCCGGGAGGCGTAGCCGACGCGCAGCAGGCAGACATTCCTGCACCGCGCACGCGGCGCTACGACCGACGGGGCGACGGATGGGGGTGGCTCGGCGGGGTTCTGGACGTCCCCGTGATGGAGCGCGGCCCGCGGACCAGGGAAATCCGGTCCGCACACAGGGCGAGGCTCCGGACGAAGCACTTAAGCGAAGCGAGTGAGCCCGAGGTCCCTAGAAAAACCCCTAGGCAGGCGCGTGCGCGCCCGTACCGCAAACCGACACAGGTGGGTGGGTAGAACATACCGAGGCGATCGGGTCAACCATGGTCAAGGAACTCGGCACAATGGCCCCGTAACTTCGGGAGAAGGGGTGCCCGCGCGTACGTGAACCGGCTTGCCCGGGGAGCGGAGGCGGGCCGCAGTGGAGAGGCCCAAGCGACTGTTTACCAAAAACACAGGACTCTGCAGAAGCCGCAAGGCGACGTATAGGGTCTGACGCCTGCCCGGTGCCGGAAGGTCACGCGGAGGAGTTAGCCGATTCGGCGAAGCCCCGAAGCCAAGCCCCGGTAAACGGCGGCCGTAACTATAACGGTCCTAAGGTAGCGAAATTCCTTGTCGGGTAAGTTCCGACCTGCACGAAAGGCGCAACGACTTGGGCGCTGTCTCGACCATGGACCCGGTGAAATTGCACTGGTCGTGAAGATGCGACTTACCCGCGGAAGGACGGAAAGACCCCGTGAACCTTCACTGCAGCTTGGCATTGGCCGCTGGTCCCGCGTGTAGAGGATAGGCAGGAGGCATCGATCCGGAGGCGCCAGCCCCCGGGGAGCCGCCCTTGGAATACTGCCCTCGCGCGACCGGCGTCCTAACCCGAGGCCGTCAACCGGCTCGGGGACCGTGCCAGGCGGGCAGTTTGACTGGGGCGGTCGCCTCCTAAAGGGTAACGGAGGCGCGCGAAGGTCCGCTCGGGACGGTCGGCAACCGTCCTTTTGAATGCAAGAGTACAAGCGGGCTTGACTGCGAGGCCCACAAGCCGAGCAGGTGCGAAAGCAGGCTCTAGTGATCCGGCGGCCCCGAGTGGGTGGGCCGTCGCTCAACGGATAAAAGGTACTCCGGGGATAACAGGCTGATCTTGCCCAAGAGTCCACATCGACGGCAAGGTTTGGCACCTCGATGTCGGCTCATCGCATCCTGGGGCTGGAGCAGGTCCCAAGGGTACGGCTGTTCGCCGTTTAAAGCGGTACGCGAGCTGGGTTCAGAACGTCGTGAGACAGTTCGGTCCCTATCCTCCGTGGGCGCAGGAGAATCGATGGAGGCTGCCCCCAGTACGAGAGGACCGGGGTGGACGCACCTCCGGTGAACCGGTTGTCGACCAACGGCACGGCCGGGTAGCCGCGTGCGGCGCGGATAACCGCTGAAGGCATCTAAGCGGGAAGCCGTTCCAGGGATTAGTTCTCCTTCCGGTAAGGGCCCAGGTAGACTACCTGGTCGATAGACGGCAGGTGCAAGGCTGGCGACAGCCTCAGCCGAGCCGCACTAATCGCCCGAGCTCTTCCGGAACCGCACCTCGCGGCCCGCGGGACTGAGCGCTCATGCGCGGTCCGGGCACGAGGATGCCCCCGAGTCACCTCCCCTATGCGCCATGCGGCCCCCAGGGCACGTGAGAGAGACACCGGACACCGTAACGGTGGGCGCCGCCCACCGGTCAGCGGCCAGAGCATGGGGGGCACGCCCGGTCCCGTTCCGAACCCGGAAGCTAAGCCCCATCGCGCCGAGAGTACTGCGGGGTCAGCCCGTGGGAGGCCAGGGCGCCGCTGACCGGTGGACGGCACCGAGCCGTACGCTTGAACTGAGAAGGGGGAGGCCTCGCGGCCTCCCCCTTTTTGCGTTTATGGGCTTTTGTCTCACATAGTAGCTGTGTTTTATAACCCTCGTTTGTCGCATCTTCTGTGAACGGGCTACAATAACTTAGTCTGTGCGATATGGAGGTGAACATGGCTGAAGCTGGTATCGGCGTTGATATCGTCGAGATTTCCCGCATGAAATCAATTCTTGAAAAGACGCCGTCGTTTGCTCGGCGTGTGTTTACCGAAGATGAGCGTGCGTATTGCGATGCGTCATCGCGCCCCGCCGCTCACTATGCGAGCCGCTTTGCTTCGCGCGAGGCGGTGCTTAAAGCTCTCGGCACGGGTTTTAGTCAAGGCGTGGGTCGCAAGGATGTTTCGGTAACGCGTGATAAACTCGGCAAACCGAAGGTGTTGCTTTCGGGCCGTGCTCTCGAGATCGCTCAAGAGCTGGGTGTTGTTGAGGTCGCTCTTTCCATTACGCTTACAGGAGACTTAGCCGTTGCGAATGCCATCGCGATTACCGAAGATGCTCGGCCTAAGCCAAAAGAGGAAAAGGTGAGCACCAAGAAACGCGTAGCGCAGACATTTAAAGAGGCTCGCTCTGTTTTAGATGAGCTTGAGCAGCTTCAGAATTCGGCATTGACGGAGCACCTGGGCGATGCTTCGCAAGATACGCTAGGAGCATAGATGAAACCGGTTTTGAGTACCGAAGAAGTCGTTCGTCTCGAGGATATCATCGAACGCGAAGGGACTTCGAAGGCCGAGCTTATGGAGCTAGCGGGTGAGTTTGCCGCCAACGAGGTCTTGAAGCTCAATTCCGATCGGGTTCTCGTTCTGGTCGGTTTTGGTAATAATGGCGGCGACGGTTGGGTTGCCGCCGATATTCTGAGCCATAAGGGTGTGGACGTGGATATCGTTTCTCCGGTTGAACCGGATGAGATTCCTGCTGCTCTGGCACGTCATGTTGCTCGTCGTACTGCCGGCCGCGATGTGCACGTTTGCGTCGGCCCTTCGCGTGACGAACTCGAGGTTTTGATCGATAAGGCCGATGTTGTTGTCGATGCCATTTTTGGTACCGGTTTCCACGGGAATCTGCGTGCGCCGTTCTCCATCTGGATTCCTACGGTCAATGAATGCGCCGATTGTGTCGTATCCATTGATGTCCCCTCGGGCCTGAATGCCGAGACGGGCGTTGTTGATGACGACTGCATTCGTGCCGAGCATACGGTGACGATGATTGCGCCCAAGATTGGTCTGTATAGCGCTGATGGCCCTGAGTATGCTGGCGATTTGATCTGCGGCAATCTTTACGACCGTCTTGACGAGGTCATCGATGATGTCGACCACGCCGCCGAGATTGTCGAGCCCGGTGACTTAGTTGATTACTTTGCTCCACTTCCTACGAATATCGATAAGTATTCCCGTGGCTCTGTGCTTATTGTCGCCGGATCTGCGCAATATCCTGGTGCTGCCATTATGGCGGCCAAGTCTGCAGCTCGCGCGGGTGCTGGTTACGTGGCAGTCGCGGCTCCTGACGCCTGCGCTAATCTTATTCGCATGGCACTTCCTTCGATTCCCGTCTTTGCTATTCCGTCTGATTCCCGCGGCTCCTTTGGCGCCGCTGCGCGCATGACGGTGTGCGAGATTGCAAAGAAGTACAGCTGCGTACTGTGCGGTCCCGGTATGACGACGTCTGCCGGCGCTATGCAGATGGTTTCGGGCTTGCTCGAGCTTGATGTACCGCTTATTTTGGATGCCGATGCACTCAACTGCCTTGCTAAGATTGCCATTGACGGTATTGATAGTAACCCCGAGATGTATCGTCGCGAGCAGCCGTTGGTTATGACGCCGCACTATCGTGAGCTTTCGCGTCTGGTTGCCGGTGACGAGGTGAACGACCTTGGTACCGCGATTGCAGCCGCGCAGAAGGTTGTCTGGGCTGCAGGCTCCGACAATCTGGTGGTCATTGCCAAGGGGCCGACGACGGCTATCTGTGGCGTTGAGCGTGTACTGCTGCCGCTCTCGGGTCCGGCTTCTCTGGCAACTGCCGGTTCGGGTGATGTTCTCGCGGGTATTTTGGCCGGCACGCTTGCCACCATGCGCGACGAGATGGATCGTTGGGAGTTGCTGTATTCGTACGCCGTCGCACTTCACAGCTACGCCGGTTTTGCCGCGGCGACGGAGTATGGTGAGAAGAGCGTTATCGCGACCGATCTTATCGACTTGATCGGTCCTGCCATGGAGCTGGCGGCAAAGGATGCGCTCGAAGATCTGGGAATCATGGACGAAGGGTCGGATGACTAATCATGAATAAAGCCGATTTGACGCGCTGGTCCTGGGTCGAGATCGACCGTGGGGCGCTCCGTCGCAACACGAGGGCCTATAAGAACTTGCTGAATCCACGTCAGCGCCTGTGCTGCGTGGTCAAGGCCGATGCTTATGGTCATGGAGCTGTTGAGTGCGCCAAGATCATGTATTCGGCCGGTGCCGACATGTTTGCCGTGGCGACGGTTAACGAGGGCGTTGAGCTCCGACAGGGCGGGATTACGAAGCCCATCCTCATCCTAAGCGAGCCGCCTATCGAGGCCATTCCGACGTTGCTCGAGTTTGATATCATGCCCTCGGTCTATACGTCTGACTTTGCTCTTGCGTATGGCGAATGTGCCGTCGCGGCGGGCAAGGTGGGCAAGTATCATCTCGCCATCGAGACAGGTATGAATCGTATCGGCGTACACTACACGCAGGTGCTCGACTTTGTGCGCGGTATTAATTTCCATCGCGGTATTCAGTGCGACGGCGTATTTACGCACTTCGCCACGGCCGATGAACCTTCGGGCTGGGACTACAAACTGCAGTGTCAGCGCTTTACCGAGGCCGTTCAGGCCATTAAGGATGCGGGCTTTGAGTGCGGTATCGTGCACTGCGCCAACACGCCGTCCTCGATGCTCGACCCCTCGATGCATTTTGATATGATTCGCGCCGGCGTTGGCTTGTATGGCATGCAGCCGTGCGAGCTGAGTGGCCGCGTGATGCAGCTTGATCCCGTTATGAGCGTCCATGCGCGCGTGACGCGCGTGGCACACCCTGCGATGGGTGAGGGCGTGGGCTACGGTTTTACCTACCGCGTACCGCGCACGCGCGTTCAGATCTGCACGCTGCCGATCGGTTATGCCGACGGCCTATCGCGTACGCTTTCCAATCGTATGGATGTGCTGTATCGCGGCGAGCGCGTGCATCAGGTTGGCAATATCTGCATGGACCAGTTTATGGTCGCCATTCAGTCCAACCCGGCACACGAGATTCCCGAGGCCGAGTATGGTGACGAGATGATTATTGTCGGCCGCGATGGCGATGCCGAGATCACTATGGACGAGATGGCCCGACTGCGCGGAACGATTAACTACGAGGTCGCCTGCGGCTTTGGCATGCGTCTCGACAAGGTCTACGTGTAGGAGCCGCTATGGGCGTCATGCACATCCCCGGCCATACCCATCAGGTGCCACGTGAGGTCGCACTCGAGGAAATCGAGGCCGTTCTGGGCGATTGTCACCTCTGCCAGCTCTACCAGTCGCGTCACAATATCGTGTTTGGCGTGGGAAACCCCCACGCCCGCGTGATGTTTATTGGTGAGGCGCCGGGCCGCAATGAGGATTTGCAGGGCGAGCCCTTTGTGGGGGCGGCAGGCGAGGACCTCAACGGCATTTTGTCCCTGGCGGGTCTTAAACGCGAAGACGTCTACATTGCCAATGTGCTTAAGTGCCGCCCGCCGGGAAACCGCAATCCGCGCCCCGAGGAAGTACTGGCTTGCTCGCCGTTTTTGCGTGAGCAGATTCGAAGCATCTGGCCCGATATCATCGTGACGCTCGGCAACCCCGCGACGCACTTTGTGCTTAAGACCGAGATTGGCATTACTAAGCTGCGCGGCAGGTTCCACCAGATGGGGCATTTTGTAGTAATGCCCACGTTCCATCCGGCAGCAGCGCTACGCAATCCGGCGTGGCAGGAACTGCTGGAGGAAGACTTTAAGATGCTGGGCGACTATCTGGAGCGACATCCCGCACCAGAGGACGCCTCGGAATAATAAGGAGCATATATGTCCCTGGAGCGCCTGGGGGTAGGTACTTACAAAACGACTTGCGCTGCCGATACGGAGTACTTTGGCGAGCTAATTGCACCGTGCCTTGAGGACGGCGATGTGCTCATCCTGACCGGTGGCCTGGGAGTGGGCAAAACTCACTTTACCAAGGGCGTCTCGCGCGGGCTGGGCGATGGGCATATGGTTACGAGCCCTACGTTTGCACTCATGGCCGTTCACGATCAAGGCCGTATTCCGCTGTTTCACTTTGATCTATACCGCCTGGAGCATGCCTACGAGCTCGAGGATACGGGCATTTTCGATGTGCTGGGCTATGAGGGTGCTTGCCTGCTGGAATGGGGCGAACAATTCCAAGACGAGCTGACGGATGAGTATCTTTCGGTGACGCTCAAGCGTGATGAGGGCGACAGTGATGTGCGAACGATAACGCTCGAGGCGCACGGTGACCGCGCAATGGAGCTTTCCCATTTGATTGATAAGGCTGTACAAGATGAGCTTGCATAACGACAACGCGCTGGTGGTGGCGCTCGATACTTCGACCGACATGCTTGCCTGCGCGGCAAGCTGGATTGATGGGCAGACGGGCGAGACGAAGCTCGTGAGTGGCGACCACATGTGTCGCCGTCACGCCAACGTTGAGCTCGTGAATACCGTTGATGGCGTGCTGGCTCAAGCCGGTCTGGATCGCAGCGATGTTGGTTGCTATGTGGTCGGTCGCGGCCCGGGGTCCTTTACGGGTGTGCGCATCGGCATCTCCACTGCCAAGGGCCTCGCGCGTGGTGCCAATGTTCCGCTGCTGGGCGTGTCGACGCTCGACGCTTGCGCTTGGACGGCGTGGAAGGCTGGCGTGCGCGGCAAGCTTGGTATCTTGGCCGATGCTATGCGCGGTGAGGTATATCCGGCGCTGTATATGCTGGTTGATGAGGGTCCCGAGCGTCAATTTGAGCGCGAACACGTGGTCAAGGCCGCCGTGGCGCTCGATGAGTGGCGCCAAGCAGCGGACTGGGACCAGGTTCAGCTGACCGGTGACGGTCTCGTGCGCTATGGCAAGCTGCTGGGTGAGGACGAGACCGCCCGCTGCGTGGAGCGCGACCTGTGGTGGCCTTCGGGCGAGGGCTTGCTGCTCGCGCACGCTGCGGGTGACGGCGATCCGGCCCGCGTCTTGCCGATTTACACGCGCCTTTCGGATGCCGAGGAAAACGAGCGCAAGCGTCTTGGTCTTGCCGAGAGTGCGCAGAGCGAAATTACGGGTGTTGCCGATGAGCTCGCCGGTCGTCATCTGCAGTTCCGTCCCATGGGCGCGGCGGATGCCGAGGGCACGAGCGCGTTGGAGGCTGCCTGCTTTGAAGGTGCCGGACACGAGGCGTGGACGCCGGGCATGTTCCTGTCCGAACTGGGCGAGGACGTCGCTGCGCCGCGTAGTTGGTGGGTGGCACACGACAACGGCAAGCTGCTGGGCCTTGCCGGCGGTATGGTCGTGGACGGTGATGTGCAGATTCTGGATGTCGCCGTCGACCCGGCACATCGCCGCGAGGGCATTGCCCGCAAGCTGCTGTCGCACGTGAGCTATGATGCCCAGATGCTCGGCTGCACCACGGCTTCGCTCGAGGTCGAGGACGGCAACGAGGGAGCGATCGCGCTTTATAACGTTCTGGGCTTTACCGAGGCAGGACGGCGCCTCGGCTACTATGGTGCCGGCAAGGATGCCATCGTCATGACGGCTCCGCTGCCCCTGGTGCTTCCGGTCGACAATGCTTCGCCCGAGCCGACGGCGGCAGAGCAGCGCGTATGGCCGCTGCCTGCGCCTGGGCGCTCCGAGGGGGAGCGTGCCGAAATTGAGCGCCGCCGCCTAGTGCTCGCTATCGAGAGTTCCTGCGACGAGACGGCCGTGGCGATTATCGATGCGGATGGCAATATGCTGGCCAACCAGGTGTCGACACAGATTGATTTTCATGCCCGCTTTGGCGGCGTGGTGCCCGAGATCGCCTCGCGCAAACACGTTGAGGTGATTGTGAGTGTCGTGGATGCGGCGCTCGAGGATGCCGCAGCATCGCTTGGTCTTGAGGGTGGAGCCATTGCCCCCAGCGAGCTTGCCGCCGTGGGCGTGACACAGGGTCCGGGCCTGGTGGGCGCCCTCGTGGTGGGCGTTGCCTTTGCCAAAGGCTTTGCCTACGCTGCCGGTAAGCCGCTCGTATGCGTCAACCATCTGGAGGGGCACCTGTTTGCCAACTTGCTGGCGCAGCCCGACCTCAAGCCGCCGTTCATCTTCACGCTTGTCTCGGGCGGGCACACCATGCTCGTGCACGTGAAGGCATGGGGCGACTACGAGGTGCTCGGCGAGACGCTCGACGACGCTGTGGGCGAGGCCTTCGACAAGGTGGCCAAGGCGCTGGGTTTGGGCTATCCCGGTGGCCCCATCATCTCCAAGCTGGCCGAGACAGGCAACCCCAAGGCGATCGATTTTCCCCGCGCGCTTAACAGCAGGGGAGACTATCGTTTCTCGCTTTCGGGCCTCAAGACGGCGGTGACGCTCTACATCGAGCAAGAGACCAAAGCCGGGCGCACGATTCACCTGCCCGATCTGGCGGCTTCGTTTGAGGCGGCTGTCTTTGACGTGCAGTACAAGAAGGCCAAAAACGCATTGCACGCTACCGGATGTAAGGAATACTGCATCGGCGGCGGCGTCTCGGCCAACCCGCATCTGCGCGAGATGATGATCAAGAAGCTTGGACGTCAGGGGATTCGCGTAACGGTGCCGCCCTTGTCTGCCTGTACCGATAACGCAGCCATGATCGCGGAGGTCGCTCGCCGTAAATTCGACCGAGGTGAAATCTCGCCGTTCGATGTCGACGCCGATCCGAACATGACGCTGTAGCTGGTACGGCGCGGTCCCCGGACGGAGGGGCCGGATATAAGGTTTATCGCGAGTTCCGCACGCAAAGAAGGCCACTTAATGTGGCCTTCGTCTTGCGCAGGACTGCCCGAGCAGGCAATCAAATATAATGCGGGCGGGCACGCGGCCCTCTCGGGTTCGGGGCGCGACACACCGGACTGGGTTATCTGAATAAATATGGTGAAGGCCCCTTTCGGGGCCTTCTTTTTAGAGGAATTCGCCTACTCGGTGGACTTCGGGTTCTAGGTCTACGTTGAATTGGTCTTTGACGGTTGCCTGGATGTGGCGGATGAGTTCGTCGACGTCGGCGGCGGTGGCGTGGTCGGCGTTGACGATAAAGCCGCAGTGCTTTTCGCTTACCTGCGCGCCGCCAACGGCGTGTCCTCGCAGGCCGGCATCCATGATGAGTTTGCCGGCAAAGTAACCCTCGGGGCGCTTGAAAGTGGAGCCGGCACTCGGCATGTCGAGCGGTTGCTTGTCCTCGCGACGCTGACGGTAGTCGTCCATGTCGGCCTTGATCATCGCGGCGTTGCCCGGGGCGAGATTGAAAGTGGCCGAAAGCACGATAAAGCCGTCGTCGGCGATACGGCTCTTGCGATAGCCCAGGTTGAGCTCATCGACATCGAACTCGATGATGTTGCCGCTGCCGCGGGTGCCGTCGTCGAGCATGCGGGCGGGCTTGTAGACGCGCACAGACTCCAGCACGTTTGCCATGCAGGCACCGTAGGCGCCGGCGTTCATGTAGCAGGCGCCGCCGACCGATCCGGGAATGCCCGAGATGGGCTCCATGCCGGTGAGACCGGCCTCGGCTGCCGCAGCGGCGACATCGGAAAGCAAGGCGCCGGCTGCTGCCGTGACGTGCGTGCCGTCGACCGTAATGTCGGAGAGGCCTTCGCCCAGCGCCACGACGACGCCACGGATGCCCTTGTCGCCGACGAGCAGGTCGGAGCCGTTGCCCACGATGGTGAGCGGCAGGTCGCAGCGATAACAGGTGTCGAGCGTGGCGACGAGGCCCTGCTCGGTATCGGGCGTGACAAAGACGTCGGCCGGGCCGCCGATCTTAAACGTGGTGTGCTCGCGCATGGGCTCGCTCATCAGTACGTTGTCCTCGCCGGCAACGCCAGCAAGCGCGCACAGCAGGTCCTCGTTAAAAAAGTCGTTCTCGTGCATACGAATATCCGCCTTTTGGTGGTTGTTGTCATCAATCGATTGCAATATACCCCACCCGGACGGATTTGGTGCGCTGGCGGCGATAAAACAGCCGTCTACCGGATTGGTAAAGTGTTTATCACCGAGGTAGAGGGGTAGTCGCTATACTTTCAAGAGATTGCGCGTAAACCCGGAAGGAGCGAGATGGCCAACAAAGTCACCCTCAAGCAGATCGCCCAGGAGGTGGGGCTTTCCCCCTCGTCGGTCTCGCTTGTGCTCAATAATCGGCCCTGTCGCATCTCGGAAGAAAACCGCAAACTCATCAAGGAGGTCGCGGCGCGCAACCACTATGTCCCTAACCAGATTGCGCGTAGTTTGGTCATGCGCGAGTCGCGCACGCTGGGCCTTATCGTCCCTAACATCGAGAGCCGCTTTTTTGCCTCGCTCGCCGGTAGCCTGGAAAAGCGCTGCCGCGAGGACGGCTATGCGCTCTTCATTACCAGCTCGGGTGGAAGCGCCGATGACGATCTGGAGCTGCTGCGCCAGCTGGTGACGCGCGGCGTTGATGGCGTCTTCCTGGTCGTGGGCGACGAGTTCTCCGACGACCGTGCCCTGCGCGAAGAAGTCAGCCACCTGCCCATCCCGGCCGTAATGGTCGACCGTGCCATTGAAGGGCTCGAGTGCGACAAGGTGATGTTCGACCACGAGATGGGTGGCTACATGGCCACCCGCTATCTGATCGAGCAGGGCCACCGTCGCATTGCCTGCTTGGTTAACGCGCGCCGTTCCAATACGGGGCGTAAGCGACTTGCCGGCTATGAGCGCGCGCTGCGCGAGGTTGGCCTGCCTATCGACGCACGTTTGGAGTTTGAGAGCGAGTACTACATTCCGAGTGCCTACGAGGCCTCGGAGGCGGTGCTCGCAACTGATGCCACCGCTGTGTTCGCAAGTTCGGATAACATCGCCCTCGGTCTGCTCAAGCGCTTGCACGAGATGGGGAAGAGCATCCCGGGCGATATCTCGGTGGTGAGCTATGACAACTCGGCGGCCGACGTTCTCTTTGAGCCGGCGCTGACCGCCATTGAGCAGGATCCTGGTGTCCTTGCGGAGCATGCTTTTGGCTGCATGTCCAAGCGTCTTGCCGGTAGGGGCGGTAGACGTGCCGAAGAGGTCGTTCTGGAGCCGGCGCTTATCGTTAAGGGCAGCGTGCTCGAGCTTGCTAAACACAACTAAACACGTTTACCAATTTGAAGAGACCGAATGTGGAGCACCTGTGACAGGCAATGCCGCAGGTGGATGCCAGGTTTCGCTGCTGCGCGCTGCAAATCAAGACGATAAAACGTTTTAGCAAATATCCGGCCGACGACAACATGGCCCTCGCCGTGCCCGTGCGCGTCTACCGGTCCACCAACTGCGTTAACGCCATCTTCTGTGGCAAGCACCCCGCCCCGGCCCTCGTCCGTAAACTCTTCCGCTGGGCGAGCGGGACCTCGGACGTTTTTCCGGATGGCATGCTCGGCGGAAAGCGCATCCCAGAATGGCGGCGGGAAACGGGAGGTCGTTTCCGGATGGACTGTCGATGCCCTTCGCTGTAGAGGCGGGCTGCGGGCAATCCGCTTCTATGTTTCCAAATGAATACGCTGTGAGCCGAGGAGAACGATTCTCCCCGCAAACACTCTAGTATGCTAAAGTACCCAGAAGACCGGCGGAGCTATGCCGGTCTTCTGTTCTATACGAAACGCAGCATGAGGAGGCTCACCAGATGACGGCCACACCGTGGGGATTCCGGGACATATTGCCCGAGGAGGCTCAGGCGCGCGAGGAGATCGCATATACGGTGAAGGGCTGCTTTAGGGAGCATCATTACCTGCCGGTCGAGACGCCACTGCTCGAGGACAAGGGTTCGCTCGAGGAGGGCGGCCGCATTGCGGACACGCCGTTTAAGCTCTTTGACGATGATGGCCGCCTGCTGGTGGTCCGTCCCGACAACACATTGCCGATCGTGCGCTTGGTTTCGACCCGCATGCGCGCGGCCGACCTGCCCCTACGCCTTCGCTACGAGGCGCCGGTGGTTCGCGAGTGCCAGCGCAATGCCGGTGGCTCGCGTCAGTTTACACAGCTGGGCTTTGAGCTTATCGGTGCGGGCGATACCGCGGGCGATGTCGAGATCGTCTCGCTCGTGGCCGAGGCCGTGCGTAAGCTGGCACTGCCCGATGCGCGCATTATCGCAGGTAGCGTGCGTCCGTTTAAGGAGCTGCTCGCGGCGTGCGAGGATCGCGAGCTGGCCGCCGAGGCCCTGCGCTGCGTGCACGCCAACGACTTTGTGGGCCTCGATGCCCGCGTGGCGGCAAGCACCGAGCCCGATGCCGTCAAGGCCGCCATTAGCGAGCTGCCGCGTCTGCACGGCGGTGCCGAGGTGCTCGACCGCGTGGACGCGCTGCTGGAGGCTGCCGGTATCGTCGCGCCGCTGACGCGCGAGCTGCGTGCCCTGGTTGAGGGCCTGGCACCCGAGGACGCCCAGGTGCTGTCGTTCGACTTCTCTATCATGAACTCTTTCGATTACTACACGGGCCTGGTCTTTAAGGCTTATGCCGGCGGACTGCCCGATCCGGTCGGTTCGGGCGGACGCTATGACTCCATCTTCACCGGCGCGTTTGGCGACGGTATCGAGGTGCCGGCGGCGGGCTTCGCCTTTTCGCTCGAGCGCCTGGAGGCCGCGCGCACCTCGGCCGAGGATGCCGCTTCCGATGGCGATCACGCCGCGGGCCGTGGCGCCGAGGGTCCGCTGCGCATTGCCGTGCCCAAGGGCTCGCTCAAGGCCGACACGCTCGACGTGCTTGAGTCCGCGGGCTTGGATGTCTCTGAGCTGCGCGATCCCGGTCGTCATCTCATCGTGCGCGGTCGCGACACGCGTGCCGGCGAGGGCGCGGTCGGCGATATCGAGTTTGTCATCGTGCGTCCCAGCGATGCGCCCGCCTTTGTGGGCTGCGGCGGCGCCGACTGCGGCATCTGCGGTTGGGACTCGCTTATCGAGGCCGACCTCAACCTGCTGCAGCTGGTCGATCTGGGCTACGGCCTGTGCACGTTTATCGAGGCGGAGCCTGCATGGCGCGCCGGCCAGGCCGAGCGCAACTACGCCCGCCGCGGGTCGCTTCGTGTGGCCACCAAGTACCCGCGCATCGCGAGTGCCTGGTATGCCGAGCGCGGCGTGAATGCCGATATCGTCTCGCTGCACGGTAACATCGAGCTGGGCCCCATCGTCGGCATGACCGATCGCATCGTGGACGTTACCGCCACGGGTGCCACGCTACGCGACAACGACCTGGTTATTACTGGTCGCATTATGGACTGCACGGCCCGCTTCTTTGTCAACCCGGGTGACGCTCGCCTGGATCCGCGCGTGCGCAACCTGGCAGATCGCCTGGCCGCGGCCGTGAAGGACAAGCATTTTGAGCCCGTCGCGGGCTCGGCACAATAGCGCGAGCACGCACGGGCGTCCCAACGTCTGGGCTGCGGGCCGATTGGCGCCGCCGCCCGGTCTCTCGTTTTTTCAAACGCAACCTCGACCGATAGGGGATACCGATATGAAGACCATCAAGCTTGCTCCCGGTGAGCGCCTCGTTACCAACCAGCTCAACCGCAAGGGCGTGCTGCCGCAAAACATCGTCGACGCCGCCCGCGATATCGTGGCCAACGTGCGCGCCAACGGCGATGCCGCAGTGCGCGATTACTGTCAGCGCTTTGACGGTGTTGAGCTGCAGAGCTTCCGCCTGCCGCAGGAGCAGATCGATGCCGCGCTCGAAGACCTCGACCCCGCGTTTGTCGCGGCGCTCGAGAAGGCCGCGCGCCAGATTCGCGAGTTCCACCAGCGCGAGGTCGAGCAGAGCTGGTTTACCACGCGCGCAGATGGCACGATGCTCGGCGTTAAGGTGACCCCGCTCGCGGCGGCCGGCATCTACGTGCCGGGCGGTCGCGCGCAATATCCCTCCACGGTGCTCATGAATGCCATTCCCGCCAAGGTTGCCGGCGTCAAGCGCGTGGTCATGGTGACTCCTCCGCAAAAAGATGGCCTGATCAGCCCCTATACACTCGCCGCGGCAAAGCTCGGCGGCGTGGATGAGATCTATATGGTGGGCGGCGCCCAGGCCGTGGCCGCGCTGGCATATGGCACCGAGACCATTCCGCGCGTCGACAAAATTACCGGTCCGGGCAACGCTTTTGTCGCCGCTGCCAAGCAGATTGTCTCGGGCGACGTGGGCATCGACATGGTCGCCGGCCCGTCCGAGGTCTGCGTGCTGGCTGATGCTACGGCCAAGCCCACGGTGGTCGCGGCAGACCTGATGGCTCAGGCCGAGCACGACCCGCTGGCAGCCTGCTATCTGGTGACCTGCGACGAGCAGTTTGCGCGCGAGGTCGAGGCGGGCATCGACATCCTGGTGGCGCAGTCCCCGCGTGCCGAGACCACACGTGCCTCGCTCGATAACGAGGGCACCATCGTGGTGGCCGCCGACATGGCCGCTGCCGTCGAGGCGGTGAACACCGTGGCGCCCGAGCACCTTGAGCTGCACTGCAAGGACGCGATGGGCCTGCTCGGCGGCATTCGCAACGCCGGCGCCATCTTTGTGGGCGCCTGGAGCTCCGAGCCGCTCGGCGATTACGTCGCCGGCCCCAACCACACGCTTCCGACCGGTGGCACGGCCATGTTCTCCAACCCGCTTTCGGTCGAAGAGTTCGTTAAGCGCTCGAGTGTCATTTGCTATACGCCCGAAGGCCTGCTCTCCGATGCACCCGCCACACAGCGTCTGGCCGAGGCCGAGGGCCTGTGGGCGCACGCGCTCTCTGCCGCTCTGCGTCGTCGCGTGCTGGAGCAGGGCGAGGATGCCGTGAGTGCCGAGTCGCTGGCTGCGGCCGACCTGACCAAGGTCGCCTGGCCGGGCGACGCTGTGGCGACGGTCGCCGAGGGTGTGGACCTCGCGGCTGCAGGCTCGGATGGCGCTGGCGCGACCGGCGGGGAGGCCTAATATGGCCGAGCTGACGCCCCGCATGAAGGAGCTCGTCCAGCCCTACTTGACCGGCATCGAGCCCTACGATCCCAACTTTACGCCCACGCGCATCAATCTTTCGGCCAACGAGAACACCTATCCCGTGCCCGCTGGCGTGCGCAAGGCGGTTGATGCGGCCTTGGCTGCCGCACCGCTCAACCGCTATCCCGATCCCATGTCCAACGACCTGCGCGACGAGCTTGCCGCTTGGCATGGCGTGGCTCGCGAGAATATCTGCGTGGGCAACGGCGGTGACGAGCTGCTCTATAACTACTTGCTGGCGTTTGGCGGCGCGGGGCGGACCCTGCTCAACTGCCCGCCGTGCTTTAGCGAGTATGCGTTCTTTGCGTCGCTGTGCCAGACCGAGGTGCGCGACGTGTGGCGCGACCCGGCGACCTTTGAGCTCGACCAGGCGGCGGTGCTTGCGGCGGCTCCCGAGTGCAATCTGGCGATCGTGACCTCGCCCAACAATCCCACGGGTGACGTGGCGCCGCTCGACTTTGTTGCGGCTCTGTGCGATGCCTGCCCCGGCATGGTCATGGTCGACGAGGCCTACGTGGAGTTTGCCGACGATTCGTTTGGCGCGGCAACTACGGCGCAAGGCCTTATTGCCGAGCATCCTAACCTGGTGATTCTGCATACACTGTCCAAGGCGTTCGGCGCCGCCGGCACGCGCCTGGGCTATGTGATCGCGGCGCCCGAGGTCATCGACGTGTTCGCGGCGATTCGCCAGATCTATTCGGTCAACGTGTTGAGCCAGGCGGCGGCGCTTGCCTGCGTGCGTGCCCGCGATGCGTACGCGCCCGTGGTGGCACAGGTCGCATCCGAGCGCGAGCGCGAGTTGTGTGCCCTGCGCGCGATGGCTGCCGAGGGTCTGCCCGTGGAGGCGTGGCCGAGCGCGGCGAACTTTGTGCTTGTGCGCACGCCGCATGCCACGCGCGTGCGCGAGCGTCTGCGCGACGAGTATTCGATTTTGGTGCGCGACTTTAGTTACGCGCCGGGGCTCGCGGACTGTCTGCGCATTACCGTAGGCACCCCGCAGGAAAACGACGAGGTGCTGGCCGCGTTTGCCGTGCTGGTGAAGGAGGAGATGTAGATGGACCGCTATGCCGAGGTGACCCGCAAGACGGGCGAGACCGACATTGTCGTAAAGCTCGACCTGGATGGAAGCGGCGTGTGCGATATCTCGACCGGTGTGCCGTTTTTCGACCACATGCTCAACGCTTTTGGCCGCCATGGCCTGTTCGATTTGACGGTGCACGCGGTGGGCGACGTGGAGGTCGATGCGCACCACACCGTCGAGGACACGGGCATTGTGCTGGGCGAGGCGTTTTGCCAGGCGCTGGGTGACAAGGCGGGCATTACGCGCTTTGCCGACGCGGCGATTGCCATGGACGAGACGCTCGTGATGGCCGCCGTGGATATTTCGGGCCGCGGCCAGGCCTACTGCGAGCTGCCCGTGCCGACCGAGCGTGTGGGCAGCTTCGATACCGAGCTGGCCGTCGAGTTCTTCTATGCCTTTGCGCGCGACGCCAAGCTCACGCTGCACGTGCGCGAGCTGGCGGGCGGCAACTCGCATCACATTATCGAGGCCGCCTTTAAGGCTGTGGGCCGCACGATGCGCCACGCCTGTGAGCTGGATCCCCGCGTGCAGGGCATCCCCAGCACCAAGGGCTCGCTGTAACCGCCACAAAGGCAAAAACCACCACAAAGGTGCCTGTCCCCTTTGTGGTGGTTTTGGATGATGGGAAGAGGAGGGTCGCGTGGGCGAACCGAAGATCGTGGTGGTCGATTACCACAAGGGCAACTTGTCGAGCGTTACGCGCGGGCTTGCGCGCGCCGGTGCCGCCGCCTGCACGTCGGACGATCCGGAGCAGATCCGCAACGCCGACGGCCTGGTCATCCCGGGCGTGGGCGCGTTCTATGACGCGATCGCCTTTATGCGCCAGAGCGGCGAGGCAGACGCGGTGCTCGATGCCGTCGCCGCCGGAACTCCGCTGCTCGGCATCTGCCTGGGCCTTCAGCTATTTTTTGAGCGCGGCAACGAGGGCGTGCCTGCGGACGAGGGCGCGGTCGCCGACGGCAACGCCTCCGAGCAGGCTGGCGGTCCCTGGGTCGATGGCCTGGGTATTATGCGCGGCTCGTGCACACGCTTGGAGTCGAGCCGCCTGAAGGTGCCGCACGTGGGCTGGGACCAGGTGCACATGACGCCCGCCGGCGCGGCCGATCCGCTGCTTGCTGGTTTTGCCGAGGGTGCCAACATGTACTTCACCCACAGTTATGCGGTGGCCGACGACGCCGATGCCGCCGATGTGCTGGCGCGCACGCACTATACGCGGAGCTTCCCGTGCATCGTGCGCCATGGCAACGTGTGGGGCTGCCAGTTCCATCCCGAGAAATCCTCCGCGCTGGGTCAGCGCATCCTTAAGAACTTCGTCAACATCGTCGAGGAGGCTGGCCGATGATCCTGTTTCCCGCAATCGATCTGATCGGCGGCAAGGTCGTGCGCCTGGAGCGCGGCGACCGCAGCCGCTGCAAGGTATATTCCGACGACCCCGTGGCCGTTGCCCGCTCGTTTGCTGAGCAGGGCGCAAGCTGGGTGCACGTCGTAGACCTGTCTTCTGCCTTTGGCGAGGACGAGAACACATGCGCTGCCAATTCGGCGGCGATCAAGGCCATCTGCGGCGTCGACGGTCTGTCCGTGGACGTGGGCGGCGGCGTCCGCTCGCTCGCACGCATCGACGAGCTGGCCGGCTATGGTGCTCGCCGCATTGCGCTGGGCACCGTGCTGGTGACCGAGCCGGGTTTTGCCGAGGTGGCGGCCCAAGGCTTTGGCGAGCTGCTCGTGGCCGACATCGCCGCTCGCGACGGCCAGGTCAAGGTGAACGGCTGGCGCGACGGCGCGGGCGTGGCACTCGACGATGCCGTGGCACAGCTCACCGAGCTGGGCTTTAAGCATCTGGTGTATACCGACATCGCGCGTGATGGCATGCAGACGGGCATCGATGTGGCGGCGTATCGCCATGTGGCCGAGGTCGCGGGCTTTCCCGTCGTGGCTTCGGGCGGCATCTCGACGCTCGACGACATCCGTGCGCTGGCCGCGGTGGGTGAGGGCGCGATTGAAGGTGCCATTACCGGTCGCGCGCTCTACGAGGGCAACTTTACGCTGGTACAGGCGCTGACCGCCGCCCGAGGGGAGGAGTAGCCCATGCTTACCAAACGTGTGATTCCCTGCCTGGACGTCAAGGACGGCCGTGTGGTCAAGGGCGTCAACTTTGTGAGCTTGCGCGATGCGGGCGATCCGGTGGAGCTGGCGCGCGCCTACGACCGCGAGGGTGCGGACGAGGTCGTATTTTTGGACATTACCGCCACGAGCGACAACCGCGCGACGACCATCGAGATGGCGGCGCACGCGGCCGAGGAGCTCGCTATTCCCTATACCGTGGGCGGCGGCTTTCGCGACCTGGCGGGCATGCGCACCATGGTTGCCGCCGGTGCTGACAAGGTGTCGCTCAACTCTGCCGCCGTGCGCGACCCGTCGCTGATTAGCCAGGCTGCCGCGGCGTTTGGTAGCCAGGCCGTGGTCGTGGCGATCGATGCCAAGCGCGTCGGTTTGCCCGGCGCATCTGGTGCCGACAAGTGGGAGGTCTTCACGGCGGGCGGCCGCAACGCCACGGGCATCGACGCGGTGGCGTGGGCCGAGGAGGCGGCTCGTCGCGGCGCCGGCGAGATCTTGCTTACCAGCATGGATCGCGACGGCACCAAGGCCGGCTTTGACCTGGCGCTCACCCGCGCCGTGGCACGTGCGGTGCCGATTCCGGTGATTGCGAGCGGCGGCGTGGGCACGCTCGAACATTTTGCCGAGGGCGTGATCGAGGGCGAGGCCGATGCCGTGCTGGCGGCGAGCGTCTTTCACTTTGGGACGTTCAGCATTCGCCAGGTGAAGGAGTATATGGCCAGTCAAGGTATTCCTGTGAGGCTGGACTTCTAATGCTGCGGCTTGCCCAGGCACCCGACCTTCCGGCTCCAACCCTCCTCGCGTACTTAAGTACGCGTCGTCGGGCTTGTCGCTCGGAATCTCGGGCACCTGGACAACCCTCGCCGACCTGCGAAGTTTGAATTTGGGGAGAGAAATGGAAGAGATAACCGATCCTTCAAAGCTTACATACGACGCCAAGGGGCTGATTCCTTGTGTTGTTCAGCAGTATGACACCGGCGAGGTGCTTATGGTTGCTTGGATGAACGAGGAGTCGGTGGGGCTGACGCTCAAGACCGGTACCACGTGGTTTTGGAGCCGCAGCCGTCAGGAGCTCTGGAACAAGGGCGCGACGAGCGGCAATATGCAAGAGGTCAAGGAGCTCTGGGCCGACTGCGATAGCGATACGCTGCTGGTCAAGGTCGACTCGCCGGGTCCGGCCTGCCATACCGGCAACCGTACCTGCTTCTTTAAAAAACTCGCGTAGGGCGGGCGCTCGACCAGGCGCTTGGCCAACCAGAAAGGATTGAACCATGGGTGTGCGCACCGCAAATGTTCAGGATGGAAATATCGGTGAGACGTTGACGGGGCTGGCCGAGGTGATTCACGGCCGTCGTGACGCATCGCCGCAGGAGAGCTATACCGCGCGTCTGTTGACCGACGTCGAGGATGAGCTGCTCAAGAAGCTTGCCGAGGAGGCGAGCGAGGTGATCATGGCCTGCAAGGATAACGACCATGACCACATTCGCTATGAGGCCGGCGACCTGGTCTACCACTTGCTCGTGACGCTCGAGCGCTACGGCATCACCCTCGACGAGCTGGCCGGCGAACTCAACGCCCGCCGCCACTAGTCGTTTGGGACAGTCTTTGTTGGTGTAACGGGGTCATGGAAGTTGCGGTGAAATAGGGACTGTTTAAGCGCTTCATCAGGCAAAACAATCCCTATTCCACCGCAACTTATGAAGGGATGGCTAGTCGAGGGGTGTGGGTTCCCATTCGCCGGTGGGGTGGGGGATGTCGAAGGTTCGGTAGCCGCAGTCGTAGGCGTGGGCTTGTGCCTCGCGGATATTCCAGCAGATGTCGCAGGCGCGGTGCGCGTCCGAGCCAAAGGTGATGGGTACCTCGGCGTGGGCAAAGCAACGCAACAGCCCCGTCGAGGGGTAATAGTCGTCGAGGCCCTTGCGCGGCGCGGCGGTCGAAACTTCAACGCGGCGGCCTGTATCGTGTGCGCACTCTGCCATCTGCTCCCAAAACGGTGCCGTATCAAAATCGGGCGCAAAGCCTTCCTTCGAAAAGCGCATGAACAGGTCGGGGTGAGCCATCACATCAAAGTTAAGCGGGCTTTCGCAAGCGCGGCACCAGTCGTCGACGTAGCGCTCCCACACGCCGCGTACCCCCAGGTTTTCCCAAACGTGCAGGTCGGTGTCATCGTCGATCCAACCGCAAAGGGAATCGGGTGTATCGGGGCGAGCGACGTTTTCCGTTCCCGCCATACCCGCGGCACCGGCCATGATATCGCCTGGGTTGCCAATCCAATGCACGCTGCCCAGGCGTACCACGGCGCTCTGGGACCAGCGCTCAACCAAAGGCTCGCAGCCCTCGTACCAATCGCATTCAAAGCCATAGATAAGCTCGAGCTCCGGCGCAATCTGCGCGGCGAGTTTGCGGGCGTCCTCAAAGGCCAGACGATGTGCCGGCAGGTCGCCCTCAGTAACCTGCACTTCGCAGTTGGCATCCATGCTGGCAGGCAGGGTGAGATGGTCGGTCGAGACCATGACGCGGCAGCCGGCCGCAGCAGCGGCGCGAACGTTGTCCTCAAACGAGGCATGTCCGTCCGAAAACGAGGTGTGGGTATGGCAATCGACCAGCGGGCAGACAGACATGGCAGCTCCTTTGTGTCAAGCGAATCCGCTCCATTGTAATGGCGCAGCTCTCAACACGCCGGACACGCCGGGGGTCGAAATCGATTGGAAAGGCTGCGCGACGCGCGGTGCGGCCTCGCTTGCGCTCTCAAAACATGTACATCAGCCTCCAAAAGCTGCAAAAAATGACATGTTTGGAGGCTGATGTACATGTTTGGATGAGGCGGTGGAGTGTCGGTTTCTTGCGGGCAAGGAAAATCGCGCTCATCGCGCGCCGTCACATCCGCGCAGCCCGCGATGTGCTAGCGTTTGGGTGAACAAAACGAGCCCGCGCGGAAAGGATCCGGACCGTATGCAATGCGATAGCACATCCCCGCTGTCCCGCGAGACCGATGCGCCCGAGACCATCGTCAAGCTGGAATGCGACATCGACGACGCGTCGCCCGAGGTGCTCGCCTACGCTGCCGACCGCCTGCGCGAGGCGGGTGCGCGCGAGGTGCATTGGCTGCCCCTCTATTGCAAGAAAGGCCGTCCCAGTTGGCAGCTACAGGTAATCTGTGCTCACGAGGATATCGAGCGCCTGCAGACGATTATCTTTTTGGAAACCACGACCAACGGCATTCGTCGCCAGGTCATGGAGCGCGTTTGCCTGCCACGCCGCTTTGAGCGCGTAACGACGCTATGGGGCGAGGTGTCCGTCAAGGTGGCAACCCTGCCCGACGGCAGCGAGCGTGCAGCGCCCGAGTACGAGGACTGCGCCCGTCTCGCCCGCGAGCACAATGTGCCGCTCCAGCGCGTGATGCAGGCGGCACAAGCCGTGGCACTGCGATTTGAATAACGCGGCTGGTGGCGACATCCTGCGCCCAGCCATATCAACCCCATTCGAAAGGATCTCCCCATGAAATACCTCATCGCCTCCGACATCCACGGCTCGGCATATTGGGCCGAGCGCCTGGTTGCCGCCATCGAGTCCGAGCAGCCCGACCGCATCGTGCTGCTGGGCGACCTGCTCTATCACGGTCCGCGCAACGACCTGCCGCGCGATTACGCCCCCAAGCGCGTGATCCCGCTGCTCAACGCCCTGGCCGACCGCATCATCGCGGTACGCGGCAACTGCGATGCCGAGGTCGACCAGATGGTCCTCGACTTTCCCGTCATGGCCGACTACGCCACGCTGTTCGACGAGACCGGCCGCGAGCTGTTCCTGACGCACGGCCATGTCTTTGGCGCCGGCATGCACAACAGCGTCGACCACGCGCCCGCGCTGCCCGAGGGCTCCGCGCTCGTCTACGGTCATACGCACATCAAGGTCAACGAGGAAAGTGCCGCGCACCCGGGCCTGTGGCTCTTCAACCCCGGCAGTGTGAGCATTCCCAAGGACGGCACGCACAGCTACGGCATCTACGAGGGCGGTGCGTTCCGCCACGTGATCCTGGAGGAGGAATAACCATGGCGCAGCATATGGCTCAGCAAAATGCCGAGGGCTCGCGCGATCTGTCCACGCTGATAGACGCGTCGGCCGAGCTGCAGCATCTGGTGCAGACCATCTGGCGTCTGCGTCAGCCCGATGGCTGCCCGTGGGATCGCGAACAGACACACCGCAGCATCGGCAAGAACATGATCGAGGAGGCCTACGAGGCACTCGACTGCATCGAGGCGGACGACGCGGTTCACCTACGCGAGGAGCTGGGCGACGTGCTCATGCAGGTCGTGCTGCATGCGCAGATCGCGGCGGATGCCGGCGAGTTTACGCTGGCCGACGTGGCGCGCGATATCGACGCCAAACTCATTCGCCGTCATCCGCACGTGTTTGGCGATGCGGATGCCGACAGCTCTGACGAGGTGCTCAAGATTTGGGACGAGGTCAAGCTTGCCGAGAGGGCTGCCAAGGACAAGGCCGTGGCGGCAGGCGAGGCTGCGCCCGAGGGCCTGCTCGACGGCGTGCCCACGCATCTGCCGGCGCTGATGCAGGCTCAGAAGGTGTCGCGCAAGGCGGCTGCCGTGGGCTTTGAGTGGGAGACGGTCCAGGATGTGTGGGACGAGGTCGCCGAGGAGCGTGCCGAGTTTGAGGCCGAGGTCCCTGGCTCGCCCGAGCGCGAAATGGAGTTTGGCGACCTGCTCTTTGCTTTGGTCAACGTCGCGCGCAAGGAGGGCATTGACGCCGAGAGCGCCCTTCGTGCCAGCACGGTAAAGTTCCGCCGTCGCTGGGCCGCGATGGAGCAGATGGCGGCCGATGCTCACGTGGATCTTGCCGAGCTTTCGACCCACGGCCTCAACGACCTGTGGGATGCCGCAAAGGCGGAGGAGTAAGACTGCGGGAACGACGGGCTGACACGCCTCATCGTTTCCGCTAAATTTTTCGAAAATCAAGTGTATCCCTCGGCTAGCTTAGGGCATAATGCAAAAAGTGCGACATGGCTAACTTATGAACCTGCGCGCCTCTACAGCGTGCAAGCCGCGTCGCCAAGCATTCAACCCGTTTCCAAGTGAGAGGGAGACAACATGAGCGATATTTTGGACGTCTACGGTCGCGAGGTGCTCGACAGCCGCGGCAATCCCACCGTCGAGGTCGAGGTCGTGCTCGAGGACGGCAGCTTTGGCCGCGCAATGGTGCCTTCGGGTGCTTCGACCGGAGCCTTTGAGGCCTGCGAGCTGCGCGATGGCGACAAGGGCCGCTACCTGGGCAAGGGTGTTTTGCAGGCCGTCGAGCACGTCAACAACGAGTGCGCTAACGCCGTCGTGGGCCTCGACGCCTTCGACCAGCGCGCCGTCGATGCCGCGCTGATTGCCGCGGACGGTACCCCCAACAAGACCAAGCTCGGTGCCAACGCCATCCTGGGCGTGTCGCTGGCCGTCGCCCGCGCCGCTGCCGAGTCGGCGGGCCTGTCACTGTACCAGTACCTGGGCGGCGTCAACGCCCATCTGCTGCCCACGCCCATGATGAACATCCTCAACGGCGGTGTGCATGCCGACAATAACGTCGACTTCCAGGAGTTCATGATCATGCCAGTGGGCGCCCCGAGCTTTGCCGAGGGCCTGCGTTGGTGCGCCGAGGTCTACCACACCCTCAAGGGCGTGCTGCACGAGGCCGGCCTGGGCGGCGGCGTGGGCGACGAGGGCGGCTTTGCCCCCAACCTTAAGACCAATGCCGAGCCGTTCGAGTACATCACCAAGGCCGTCGAGAAGGCTGGCTTTAAGCCCGGCGTCGACTTTATGTACGCCATGGATCCGGCGTCCACCGAGTTCTACAACGCTGAGACCGGTATGTACGAGCTCAAGGGCGAGGGCGTTGAGTACACGAGCGCCCAGATGGTCGATTACTGGGAGAAGCTCGTCGACACCTATCCCATCATCTCCATCGAGGACGGTCTGGACGAAGAGGACTGGGAGGGCTGGAAGAAGCTCACTGCAGACCTCGTGAATACCAAGCTCTGCTGCCACTGCATCCGCTACACGCTTCGTATCGCCGGTCAGCATAACCGTTTTGGTAACACCTGCATTCTTCAAAGCAGCAATGGCTTCTTTTGCATGCGGCTTTAACAGATCGGAGATCAGAATGCATCCGGCGAATCTGCCATCGACTGCTACGTAAACCAGAGTTCCAACCTCATTGCATACCGTATACGGAACTCCAAGCTGATCCATGAGCTTTCCGTTTCCTGCAGCAACCAATCTGCCGTCAACCTGTGCGGTAACACCCTTACCACTGATTTCCTTAACCTCTGTTACACGGTTCTTATCAATCTCTTTGCCATATGCTTTCTGAAGACTCTTACTGATCGGGTGGCTGGAATA
>ERZ827150.1715-NODE-1715-length-26375-cov-5.162500_pt1 | contig 26375 bp, 22 predicted proteins | sample MGYA00519779_ERZ827150 | MGnify/ENA primary metagenome ERZ827150 (study PRJEB31778, sample SAMEA3449267) | human gut metagenome | biome: human gut; feature: human-associated habitat; material: faeces | place: United Kingdom | collected 2010/2012 ...
ATTGATCGGTCAACATGAGATTGCATTAGGACCAGACATGGTATCTCCGCAAGATGGCGCGGCGTTTATCAATTTCTATTTCAAAGGGAATATCGTAATCACGGTTTTATACTTGATCTGGTACGTCGCTTTATGGTTCCACCTGACTCACGGTTTCTGGTCGGCTATTCACACATTGGGTTGGAATAACAACGTTTGGATGAGCCGTTGGGAATGTATCTCAAAATGGGTAGCTACAATCATCTGTGGTTTGTTTGCGATTATTACTATTATTTTCTACCTGAATGGCGTTGGCGCTTAATCCAGGATAACTTAATTTGAGAATAAAACATTATGGCTGAAATTAATTCAAAAATCCCTCAAGGCCCGTTGGCTGACAAGTGGAAAAATTATAAAGATCACCAGAAACTGGTGAACCCCGCTAACAAGCGTCGTTTGGATATTATCGTAGTTGGAACAGGTTTGGCTGGAGCTTCCGCGGCTGCTTCTTTGGCAGAGATGGGATTCAACGTATTGAATTTCTGTATTCAGGACTCTCCTCGCCGTGCGCACTCTATCGCGGCTCAAGGTGGTATCAACGCCGCTAAGAACTACCAGAACGATGGCGACTCCGTATATCGCCTGTTCTACGATACGATCAAGGGTGGTGACTATCGTGCACGTGAGGCAAACGTTTACCGTTTGGCTGAGGTATCAAATAACATCATCGACCAATGTGTCGCTCAAGGCGTACCTTTCGCCCGTGAGTACGGAGGTTTGCTGGATAACCGTTCATTCGGTGGTGCTCAGGTATCACGTACGTTCTATGCCCGTGGCCAGACGGGACAGCAGTTGCTTTTGGGTGCTTACTCAGCGTTGAGCCGTCAGATTGGTTTGGGTAAAGTTAAGATGTATACTCGTCACGAGATGTTGGATGTCGTTATCGTCGATGGTCGTGCTCGTGGTATCATCACCCGTAACCTGATTACCGGTAAGATCGAGCGCTATGCCGCTCACGCTGTTGTTGTCGCTACAGGTGGTTATGTAAACACATTCTTCTTGTCGACCAACGCTATGGCATCTAACGGTTCAGCCGCATGGCAGTGCTACAAGAAGGGTGCTTACTTCGCAAACCCCTGTATGGTTCAGATCCACCCGACTTGTATCCCTGTGAAAGGTGATTATCAATCAAAATTGACATTGATGTCTGAGTCCCTGCGTAACGATGGCCGTATTTGGGTTCCCAAGAAATTGGAGGACGCTAAGGCTTTGCAAGCAGGAACAAAGAAAGGTAAAGATATTCCTGAAGAGGATCGTGATTATTACTTGGAGCGCCGTTATCCGGCATTCGGTAACCTGGTTCCACGTGACGTCGCTTCACGTGCCGCAAAAGAGCGTTGCGACGCTGGTTATGGCGTAAACAATACAGGTCTGGCCGTATTCCTGGACTTCTCTGAGGCAATCAACCGCCTGGGTAAAGAGGTCGTAAAACAGAAATATGGTAACTTGTTCGATATGTACGAGGAGATCACAAATGATAACCCGTACGAGACTCCGATGATGATCTATCCGGCATTGCACTACTCAATGGGTGGCCTCTGGGTTGACTATGAGTTGATGACCTCAATTCCTGGCTTGTTCGCGATCGGTGAGGCCAACTTCTCTGATCACGGCGCTAACCGTCTGGGAGCTTCCGCGTTGATGCAAGGTTTGGCTGATGGTTATTTCGTATTACCGTACACTATCCAGAACTACTTGTCTGACCAGATCCAGGTTCCGCGTTTCAGCACAGACCTGCCTGAGTTCGTCGAGGCTGAGAAGGCTATCAAGGCTCGTATCGAGAAATTGATGAACATCAAGGGTAAAGAGACTGTCGACACAATCCACCGTAAGTTGGGTCACATCATGTGGGAGCACATCGGTATGGCACGCGACGAGAAGGGCTTGAAAGAGGCTATCGAAATGCTGAAAGAGCTGAAGAAAGAGTTCTGGAGCAACGTATATATCCCAGGTTCGGGCGACGACCAGAACGTCGAGCTGGAGAAGGCATTGCGTTTGGCAGACTTCATCGAGATCGGTACGTTGATGGCTCACGACGCGCTGAACCGTGCGGAGTCTTGTGGTGGTCACTTCCGTACAGAGCACCAGACTGAAGAGGGCGAGGCTTTGCGTCATGACGATAAGTTCATGTACGTCGCTTGCTGGGAATACCAGGGCGAGGATAAAGACCCGGTTATGTTGAAAGAGGATTTGAACTATGAGTTTGTCGTTCCTCAGACACGTAACTACAAGAAGTAATAATCATCAATCACAAAAATTAGAATCATGGATAAAGATATAAAAGTAACGCTTAAAGTTTGGCGTCAAAGAGGTCCGAAGGAAAAAGGACAGTTCGAGACTTACCAAATCGACAAGATCAACCAAAGTGTCTCTTTCTTGGAAATGCTGGACATTTTGAATGAGCGTTTGATCAACGAGGGCAAAGAGCCGATCGTTTTCGACCACGATTGCCGCGAGGGTATCTGCGGTATGTGTTCCCTGTATGTCAATGGTCACCCGCACGGACCAGCGACAGGCGCTACAACTTGCCAGTTGTATATGCGTCGTTTCCACGATGGCGAGACCATCACTATTGAGCCGTGGCGTTCAGCCGGTTTCCCGGTTATCCGCGACTTGATGGTTGACCGTTCTGCTTACGATAAGATCATGCAGGCCGGTGGTTTCGTATCGGTTAACACAGGTGGTGTGCCCGACGCTAACGCGATCGCTATTCCTAAGAAAGACGCCGACTTGGCTATGGACGCTGCCGCTTGTATCGGTTGTGGTGCTTGCGCCGCTGCTTGTAAGAACGGTTCCGCCATGTTGTTCGTCTCTGCTAAGGTGAGCCAGTTGGCTTTGTTACCACAAGGTCGTGTTGAGGCTGCTCGCCGTGCGAAAGCGATGGTCGCTAAGATGGATGAGCTGGGCTTCGGTAACTGTACGAACACTCGCGCTTGCGAGATGGAGTGCCCGAAGAACATCTCTGTCAGCAACATCGCTCGCTTGAACCGTGAGTTCTTGAAAGCGAAACTGAAAGACTAATGATCTTTGATCTCAAATAACCAAAGAGGTCGCCCGAACTATTCTGGGCGACCTCTTTTCGTTTATATACCATTAAATAGAATACACATGAAAACAAGAATTATCTCCTGCCTGCTGTTCCTCACTTGCGCATTGACGCCATTCCTCGCGTGGGGACAGGAAAACAAGGCTAAAAGCTTGGAGGAAATCCCCATCCGGGATCCATATATCCTGCCGGACAAGACAAGCCAGACTTATTACCTCTACGCTTCCGATGACGTAAAAGGAAGCGACGGAAAGACCTTGGGTGGCTTGGCTGTTTATGAAAGCAAGGACCTGAAACAATGGTACGGCCCGAAGCATATCTTTACCCTGCCCACCGACAACTGGATCAACGGCAAGATCTGGGCACCGGAAGTACATGCCTATCAAGGGAAATATTATCTTTTCGCTACCATCAACAGCGACATCATCTGGAAGAAAGCGGCTCCCGGTGAGGTGCCTTATACCTTCCGGGGCGTGCAGATCTTCGTGGCTGACTCGCCAACTGGGCCGTTTGAGCCTTTCAGTAAACTGCCGGTCCTGCCGATGGACCAGATGACGCTCGACGGTACGCTTTGGGTCGAGGATGGCAAGCCCTATATGGTCTATTGCCACGAATGGGTGCAGATACGCGACGGCGGAATGAACCTCGTCGAGCTGAAACCGGATCTTTCAGGACGGAATGGAGAAATCACACGCCTTTTCCACGCCTCGAGCGCACCATGGTCCACCGGAAGCGATCCGGAGCATCCGGAGCGTTCTACCTACGTGACAGACGGCTGTTTCCTCTACCAGACCAAAAACAAAAACCTGCTGATGATCTGGTCGAGCTTCATGAACGGTGAATACGCCATCGGCATCGCCAAATCATCAACAGGCAAGATTACAGGGCCCTGGATACAACAATCGGAGCCTCTGTTCGACAAGAACGGCGGACACGGCATGATCTTCCGCTCGTTCGACGGCAAGCTCTACATAACCTTCCACCAACCAAACAGTCCAGCCGGCCTGGAACGGGCCAAACTGTTTGAGCTGGAGGATACGGGCGAGACCCTGCGGCTGAAAAATCAATAAGGCTCTTTCGAGAAATCGACCGGGAACTGGACGCGTGCCTCGACCCGGTTGTTTCTCAAGCGTACCCAAGTCTCGAAACTCCGCTCGCCCTCTGTCAGCTCGATCACACGGGCACCATTTCCCCAAGGTACGTCCCAATAGACCGTCTTACCGCCCGTATAACGGCCATAGCCTAATAAAATACCTTTCCATGAGGTCACATAATCGTTGACATGATCGTGGCCCACGAAGACGCCCATCACGTCGCCCGCTTCCAGCATCGCCGTGAAAAGGCCGGAATTGACCTTCGGAGCGCAAGCCGTCTCCTTACGGACACCGATCAGCAAAGCGCCCTCATCACGGGCTGCCTCGTTATACTCGGGCAATGGGATATGGAAGAAAGCCATCGCGGGCAACGGCTTACCGCCATTCGCCGCCTTGATCTTGGCGCTGCTCTCGCGATACCAGGCCACCTGATCCGCCTTGATCCAGTCGTAACCCTCGACCGCCTTATCCGGCGAATAGGAATGGCTGTCGAAATGATAGAGCGTGAAGGCCTCTTTCGAGCCATCCGAGCTCAAGATGGGTAAAATATAATTAGTCACGCCCGAAAGACCCTCCACGTGGCCTGTCAGGTTGCCCGGCATATCCTTGATAAACTGGAAAATCTCCTGTCGGGTCATACCCTGCTCGTCGTCGTGGTTACCAAACGTAAAGGCGAATGGGATACCCCGGCTGATCACCGGCTCGAAAGCCTTCTGAAAACAGGTCTTCGCGGGCTTTCCAAAGGCCACGTCGCCCGTGAAGATCACCAAATCCGGCTTCTCCGCGTCGAGCACCTCACGCATTCGCTCGCCCGCGACCTCCGAGGCGTCGTTGCCCGGCACCCAATGAACGTCGGTAAATTGTACGATCTTGAACTTGCCATTCGCGTTAAACTTCAGGGAACGGGCGGTCGATTGATAGGCCTCGCTCGCCCAATAGGCCTCGGCTGGTGTCGCCGGCATCGCGGAGGCCGCGGAGGCCGATGCTTTCGGCATTCCCAAAAAAGAGAGGGGCAACAAGGCGCCCGTCCGCGTTAAGAATTCTTTCCGATTCATGATATTAATTTGATTAGATTCCTGTAATCGCGAATTTATAAAAAACAAAACCATCCCAAGCCTCTTTCCTCCGCCATCTTTCCCTGGGCGGAAGGGATAAACTAAATCGGCGCGAGCTCGCGGCGGGTCGGCGTAGGGCTACGCGGAGCCGGCGCGAACCCGCGGCAGGTCGGCGTAGGGCTACACGGAGCCGGCGCGAACTCGCGGCAGGTCGGCGTAGGGCTACACGGAGCTGGCGCGAGCTCGCGGCAAGTCGGCGTAGGGCTACGCAGAGTTGGCGCGAACTCGCGGGAGATCTGCCAATCAGCGTTTTAACAAAAAAATAGCTATTTCCCCTGATAATACTCGTCGATGTATTGGATCGCCCGCTCGATGATCGTGTCCAGCCCCTTCTCCATGTCCTCTTCCGTCATGTCGACCCGGATATCGGGATCGATGCCGAACTCCAGCGGCTCATAATTCTTGTCGAGCAGGGGCGACGCCGAGAAACGGATCGACCAGCCATTGGGCAATTCCGAGTTGAAAGGCATGCCGCTGCCACCGCCCGTGCGATCGCCCATAATCACCGCATAGGGCATCTCGCGCATCCGTTGCACGAAATCGTTGGCGGCGCTATAGCATTGCCGGTTGGTCAGGACCACGACAGGCCTCAACCAGCGCACCCGCTCGGAAGGCTCCACATAAACAGGATAAGGCTCCGAGAAATCATCATGCCCCTTGCCCGTCTTGTGCTGGATATAACCGGTCAGCGTCTTCTGGTCGGCAAAACGGGAGGCGATGCGCTCACTGTTCGAGAGCAGGCCACCGCCGTTATTACGGATATCAAAGATCAATCCCTGGCAATCCTTGAAGGCAAGTAGAACATAATCGAGACCATTCTCGCCCGCTGAGGAGGAAAAGCTGCCGTAATAGACATAACCGACCTTCCCGTCGGCCAAAGTGGTGTATTCGAGGCCTCCGGCGATCGCGTAATCACGCCCCAGGTAATTCTCCTGGATCTTGGAATCGAAATTATCCGGATAGTCGAGATACCAATCCCAATAACGGGAGGTATTGAACTGTGAGACCAGGTTCGTATGCCCGTCCTTCAGCTCGTTGGTCATGTTGGCCAACGTGTCGAACAGGGCGATCTGCGACATCGTGTCGGTGATCAGCAGGCTGTAGCGCTCGTGTACCTCATCCCAATCCACCTGCTTATAACTGAAGAAACAATAGTTCTCGTCCAATATCTTCCACAACGCCTCGAAATTCTCGCGGGGCGACGGCTCATACTCGTCGCCTTTCTCGCAGCCCGAGAAAAGGCAGACAACCAGGGCCATCAGATAGATCATATTTCTCCTCATAAACCTACGACTCTTGATTAATAAAACGCGCTTCGGTAACTCTCCCGCATCCGCTTGCTCTTTTTCCCGCCCCACGAGATGAACTCGCGGACAAAACCGATCATAAAGGAGCGGGAGATGATGTGGCTCTTGATCCCGTTCATATCGGTATGATAAGCCTGATGATGGAAAGCGGCCCGGATGGTAAAATTACCTATCGGGAAATCGGCGGTCAGGTAGTTCTGGATCGCGAACTTATTATGAAAGGAATTATAGCGCACCAACCCACCCGAATTGCTCAGGCCGAACATCTCATAATAGGATTGCCCATATTTCGGGGCGAAACAGATGCCCGAGAAGGGCAAATCCACCTGATAGCGCAACGTGACGGGATAATCCTTGATCGCCAGCTGATAGATGGCCATGCCCGAGAGGTTCAGGTCGAGATCGGCCTTGACCGAGACAGGATTGTTGCCATTCTGCATATTATAGATCATGCCCAGCAAGCCCCGGGCGCCACCGCCCGCCAACAACTTCAGGCCGGGCAGCGGCGTGAAATGGTAATGATAGTTCAAGGCGTACTGGCCCAGCAGCTCCAGGTTCGATTTCGTGCCCGCGCCGTTCGAGGTCGAGGAGAACTCGGCCCGGAGCAGTTGTTGACGGGAAATATTCCCATCAGCGATGCCGGTCATCTTCATCCGCTCGTTGAGCACGCTCAGGCCCACGCCGGAATAATTGACTGTCGCCCCAGGCGTCAGGTAGGTATCCATCAGGTTATAACCACCGACGCCGATGGAGGTCGCCTCCATGATCGAGAGCGGCAGTTCCTCTTGCCCGCGAAGGGGCGATAAAGCGGCAAAAAGGGCCAAAACGGTCGAGAGTAGAAACGGCCTTATCATTCCTCGTTATCGCTGGTTGGATTATTCTTGAAAAGATTCATCTGCCCGGTGATCTCGTCCAGGATATCGGTGTGGCTCTGCGGCTCCTCCTCATCGGTCTCCTCCACTTGCGAGGAAGCCTCCGATTCGCTCTCGGGCGAAGTCGCTTCCGGCAGCCTGTTCGGCTCCAGCTCGTTGAAGCTGGCGATCTCGTAGCTTGATACACGCCGTCCTTTCGCCTTGAAGCCACGGACCACCGTAAACTCGTCCACGTCGATCACGAGTGCCTCGCGGAACGAATCGTGCCCGCCAAAGACCACCTCCACACGAGGATAGGCCTCATCCGTGAGCAACATCAGGCGATTCTTCGGATTCTCGCCCAGGAAGCTCTGCTTACGGGCACTGGCCTCCAACAGGAAACGCTTGAGGTAATAATATTTCTGGTCAGCGTCGTAGACAATCGCTGTCCAGGTCTTACCCGGTTGATATTTCTCGATCACCAGGATATTTTGCTCATAATGGTTACTCAGGTCAAAATTGGTGGTATAGAAATCACCGTTGTTCAGAACAACCAGGATCTGATCATCACTGTGGAACTCACCCAGCTCCTCGCCTCGCCCATCGTAATTGAGGCGCAGGATATCACGGTCGAACCAGACCTGCAAGCCGCCCAGCGTGGAAGAGCCTCGCTGTTTCAACGAGATCTTATGAATGTCGGCCTTTGTCAGGATATTGCCTTGCGAGCCACGGCCCTTGATGGCGATATCACTGAAATTCTTCTCGAACACCAGCAGTTTCTGGCGTGCCTTAGGCTTGAGGATCACCTTGACCGTCTCCGCCTCACCATTCGGGTTGGCGCTGAAATAGAGGATGCGCGAACCTTCTGTTCCCTTCGTCAGGTCGTACTCCTTGTCGCGGGTAATGCCGGTGACGGCGAAACGCTTGATGTAATTATAACCCACCTTACCATCACGGTAAATCACATTGTAAATCGTACGGACATCGTTACGCTTGAAGACATTGACATAAAGGATATCCTTGCCGACAAACATCTTCTCGGCGATCCGCACGATCTTATAGGTTCCGTTACGATAGAAAATGATCACGTCGTCGATATCGGAACAGTTGCAGACGTACTCGTCCTTCTTCAGGCCATAGCCGATAAAGCCCTCCTGACGATTGATATAGAGCTTCTCGTTCGCCTCGACCACCTTGGTCGCCTCGATCGTGTCGAAATTACGGATCTCCGTCAGGCGGGGATAATTCTTACCGTATTTCTCCTTCAAGCCTGTAAACCAATCAACCGTGTAATCGACAATAAACTCCAGATGATGGTTGATGCGCTCGATCTCACGCTTGGTCTGGGCGATGAACTCATTGCTCTTATCGCTGTTGAACTTCAAGATACGTCCCATCTTGATCTCCATCAGTCTCAAGATATCGTCACGTGTCACCTCACGGATAAACGAGGGCTTGAACGGCTCCAGGCGACTGTCGATGTGCGCGACCGCCTCGTCCATATCCTTGGCGTTCTCGAACTCCGCGTCCTTGTAGATCCGCTCCTCGATAAAGATCTTCTCGAGCGAGGCATAGAAGAGCGCCTCCTCCTGCTCCTGTTTCTGGATCAGAAGTTCCTGCCGGAGCAGGTCGAGCGTGCGGTCGGTCGAATGACGCAACACGTCGCTTACGGTCAGGAAATGGGGCTTATCGTCCTTGATGACACAACAGTTGGGCGAGAGACTGATCTCACAATCAGTAAAGGCATAAAGCGCGTCGATCGTCTTGTCGGACGAGACTCCGGGCGCCAAATGCACGAGGATCTCCACATTCTTGGCCGTATTGTCGTCCACCTTCTTGATCTTGATCTTGCCCTTCTCGTTCGCTTTCAATATGGAATCGATCACGGCCGAGGTTGTTTTCCCATACGGGATCTCGGAGATGACCAGAGTCTTGTTGTCGATCTTACCCACTTTCGCCCGGATCTTCACCGAACCGCCCCGCTCACCGTCATTGTAACGGGAAACATCAATATAGCCACCCGTCTGGAAATCGGGATAAAGCGTGAAAGGCTCGCCCCGCAGGTAAGCGATCGAGGCATCGATCAATTCGTTGAAGTTATGCGGTAATATCTTAGAGGAGAGACCCACGGCGATACCCTCGACGCCTTGTGCCAAGAGCAACGGGAATTTCACGGGCAGGGTAACCGGCTCCCGGTTACGGCCATCGTAAGAGAGTTGCCACTGGGTCGTCTTCGGATTGAAGACGGTATCGAGAGCGAACTTGGAGAGACGCGCCTCGATATAACGGGGAGCGGCCGCACTATCGCCTGTCAGGATATTTCCCCAGTTTCCCTGGCAATCGATCAGCAGCTCCTTTTGTCCCAACTGCACCAACGCGTCGCCGATCGAGGCGTCGCCATGCGGATGGAACTGCATGGTATGACCCACGATGTTGGCGACCTTATTGTAACGCCCGTCGTCGAGCCTTCTCATGGAATGAAGAATACGACGCTGCACCGGCTTGAGTCCATCGTTGATGTGCGGCACGGCCCGCTCAAGAATCACGTAGGAGGCATAATCCAGGAACCAATTCTGGTACATGCCGGAAAGATGATATGTGATGTGCGCGTCATTCTTGTCCGGAACCTTATAGCGCGCGTGTTCTTGTGTGAGATCCTCTGGTGTCATCGTCTGTCCTCTTCTTCTATAGCTGCTTAGTCTGAATACATTTCACGCTGTAAATTTAATAAAAAAATGGATTCGGCTTACAGGAATTTCAACGTACGCTCCAATCCAATCCCCCGTGAGCCCTTGATTAAGATATGATAACCCGTCAGGGGTTCACGCTCGAGCGTCTCCAGAAGCGCCTCGGTCGACTGGAAACAACGGTAACCTGACCCAACGGCCGAGAAATGCTCGCCACAGAGGTAAACCCGGTCATAATGGCCCGCGTCGATCAACCGGACAATCTCGGCATGCAACCGGTCGCTCTCCGGACCCAGCTCACGCATATCGCCAAGAATCAAAGCCTTGGGAGCGCCCGGCATAGCCCCAAAATTCTCGAGGGCGGCCCTCATGCTGCTGGGGTTAGCGTTGTAGGCGTCGATCACCAGGCTGTTTCGCTCCGTCTGCTGGAATTGTGAGCGGTTATTGGTCGGCGTATAGGCAGCGATCGCCTGGTTGATCCGATCCGCCGGGACCTTGAAATAACGACCTATCGCGATCGCGGCCAAGACATTGTGAATATTATATCCTCCGATCAGGTGGGTATCGACCGGATAGCTCTCGTCCGTCCCCTTTTCCTGCCACTCCAACGAGAGGAAGGGATTGACCTCCGTCAGCCGGCCATGAATGAAAGCCTCCTCACCCGAGCCGTAAGTGGTATGCGGCAAACCCTGGGCGATGCCACGCAGGATCTCATCCTCCTCACGGATAAAGATCTCGCCACCATGTGCCCGGAGATAATCGTAAAGCTCCCCTTTGGTCCGGATCACTCCATCAAACGAGCCAAATCCCTGCAAATGGGCCTGCCCCACATTGGTAATCAAGCCATAATTGGGATGAGCGATCTCCACCAACTCACGGATATCACCCGGATGGCTGGCACCCATCTCGATCACCGCCAGCTGATGCGTCTCACGAAGACGAAGCAATGTCAGCGGCACGCCGATATGATTATTCAGGTTGCCTTCCGTATAAAGCAGGTTATATTGGGTGGAGAGGACCGCCGCGATCAATTCCTTGGTCGTCGTCTTACCGTTCGTACCCGTAATACCGATCACCGGCAAGCCCAACCTGTCCCGATGCTCTCGGGCCAACGCTTGCAATGCCCGCAAGGTATCGTCGACCAGGATCGTACGATCACCCGACAGATACTCGGGATTATCGATCACCGCATAGGCACAACCTTTCTCCAAAGCCGCCGCCGCATATTGGTTTCCATCGAAACGCTCGCCCTTCAAGGCAAAGAAAAGAGAGCCTTCCGGACAATGGCGACTGTCTGTCGTCACTACCGGATGCTTTATAAATAACTGGTAGAGATTTTCCGTATCCATGTCCAAATAGAATTGTATGACGCGAAGGTAGGGAAAAAACACGAGCCTTGTCCATACGTCTCGCCAGTCCCATACGGAAAGTACTCCAGTACTCTCCGGGAAGTACTGGAGTACTTTCCGCATCGGACTACAGTACTTTCCGCAAAGGACTGGAATCGGCCCCTAACGCGAACGAAAACGACAACGATAAAAACAACCAGGAAGAAAAACAGGGAAAGGAACCGGAACCTGCCGGCCTAAAACAATTAAAGGTTGTCTCCCGACAACCCCTAATCAAACTTTGTTAACCTTAAATCTAATACTATTATGAAAAAACCACGGTGCAAATATAGGGGACCTACAAGAATCTGTCAAGAAAACAACTATTAATTTATGTTGTTCAGCATATAAGAAATCCAAAATTGGTTTTTTATGACCACAATCCATGAAAATCCCTAATTTTGTATCCCATTAAAACGTAGCAAAATGATACAGAAATTCGATTTCTTAGTAATAGGCTCCGGAATCGCCGGCATGAGCTTCGCGCTCAAGGTCGCGCATAAGGGAAAGGTCGCGCTGATCTGCAAGGCAGGCCTGGAGGAGGCCAATACCTATTTCGCGCAAGGCGGAATAGCGTCGGTTACCAATCTAGCCGTCGACAATTTCGAGAAACATATTGAGGATACCATGATCGCGGGCGACTGGATCAGCGACCGGGCCGCCGTCGAGAAGGTTGTCCGTGAGGCACCCGCGCAGATCAAGCAACTGATCGAGTGGGGCGTTAACTTCGACAAGAAGGCGGACGGCGAGTTCGACCTCCACAAGGAGGGCGGCCACTCGGAGTTCCGTATCCTGCACCATAAAGACAACACTGGCGCCGAGATCCAGACCAGCTTGATCCGCGCCGTGCAACAACATCCGAACATCACCATCTTCAAGAACCATTTCGCCGTCGAGATCATCACGCAGCATCATCAGGGGATCATCGTCACCCGCTACACGCCCGGCATCAAGTGTTTCGGCGCCTACGTGCTGAACGAGGAGACCGGCGAGGTGGATACCTTCCTCTCGAAGGTAACGGTCATGGCTACCGGCGGTTGCGAGGCGGTCTATCGCAATACCACCAACCCGCTTGTCGCTACGGGCGACGGTATCGCGATGGTCTATCGTGCCAAGGGACAGGTGAAGGACATGGAATTCATCCAGTTCCACCCGACAGCCCTCTATCATCCGGGCGACCGTCCCTGCTTCCTGATCACCGAGGCGATGCGTGGCTACGGAGCTGTCCTGAAGAACCTCGCTGGCGAGGAGTTCATGCAGAAGTATGACCCGCGTCTCTCGCTGGCGCCGCGCGACATCGTGGCCCGGGCGATCGACAGTGAGATGAAATTACGAGGCGACGATCACGTCTACCTCGATGTCACCCATAAGGATCCGGAAGAGACGAAACGTCACTTCCCCAACATTTACAAGCATTGCCTGGAGATCGGCATCGATATCACCAAGGATTATATTCCGGTTGCCCCGGCGGCACACTACCTGTGCGGCGGTATCAAGGTGGATCTCGACGGACAATCAAGCATCCGCCGACTCTACGCTATCGGCGAGTGCTCATGCACGGGCCTGCATGGCGGTAACCGTTTGGCGTCGAACTCGCTGATCGAGGCGGTTGTCTACGCCGAGGCCGCCGCCCAGCACGCGTTGAGCGTCGTCGACCGTTACGACTACAACACCGATATCCCCGAGTGGAACGACGAGGGAACGATCACCAACGAGGAGCGCGTCCTGATCACCCAGAGCATGAAAGAGGTGAACCAGATCATGGAATCCTACGTCGGTATCGTCCGGAGCAACCTGCGCCTGACGCGGGCCTGGAACCGCCTCGATATCCTCTACGAGGAGACGGAGAGCCTCTTCAAGCACTGCAAGGCCTCACGCGAGATCTGCGAGTTGCGTAACCTGATCAACGTCGGTTACCTCATCACCAAGCAGGCGATGGAACGGAAGGAGAGCCGTGGTTTGCACTACACCATCGACTACCTGCCCGAAAAGGACAAGAACAAAACAATCGCCCAATAAAACGAAAAGCCCGCGAGCGATCTCGCGGGCTTTCCTTTTCCCATTCCAGTATTCCAGTATTAATAGTTCTGCTTCATCGGCTCGAAGAAAGCTTGTGGGTGCAAGCATGCCGGACATTTCTGCGGCGCCTTCTTACCCTCGATCACGAAACCGCAGTTACGGCACTGCCACCAGATCGTCTCGTCTTTCTCGAATACCTTATTCTCGATCACATTCGCCAAAAGCTTGCGATAACGTTTCTCATGCTCAGCCTCAACCTTAGCGATCATACGGAACGCTACGGCTACCTCAGGGAAGCCCTCCTCATCGGCTACCTTCGCGAACTCAGGATAAAGGTCTGCCCACTCCTCGTTCTCGCCAGCAGCGGCTGCCGCCAAGTTCTCGGCTGTCGTACCGATAACACCAGCAGGATAAGCTGCCGTGATCTCTACCATGCCGCCCTCGAGGAACTTGAAGAAACGCTTGGCGTGCTCTTTCTCCTGCTCTGCTGTCTCCATGAAGACACCGGCGATTTGCTCATAACCCTCTTTCTTGGCCGTGCTCGCGAAGAATGTGTAACGGCTTCTTGCCTGCGACTCACCCGCGAATGATTTCAATAAGTTCTGCTCTGTACGTGTACCTTTGATGCTCTTTTCCATATCGCTAAAATATTATGTTGTTAATAATGTTTCCTTGTTTCTTACACCGCGAATATATAGAGATTACCTCACACCGCTATCCTCTTTTCATTCAATAGTTTTGATGAGCCGATCAATAATATCTATCATTCACTCCAACTCCCACGTCAATAGAACAAGCGAGGCCCAGCGATTGTTCCGGATCGCTTCTTGATTATTCCATTATTCCGGTTTCAGACGAAATAGTTACCTTCGCGCCGTTAAACTAACAGCAAGAAGAAAAAAATGAGTAACATGTTTGTGTTTCAGCCCAAACTTTTCACTGAGTTGAGAAACTATTCGAAGGAAAAGTTCATGACTGACCTGATGGCGGGCATCATTGTCGGCATCGTTGCCCTGCCCCTCGCCATCGCGTTTGGTATCGCTTCGGGCGTGAGTCCGGAGAAAGGATTGATTACCGCCATCATCGGCGGCTTTATCGTCTCCCTGCTGGGCGGCAGCAAGGTGCAGATCGGCGGACCGACAGGCGCCTTCATCGTTATCGTCTACGGCATCATCCAGAACTTCGGTATCGAGGGACTGGCCATCGCCACCGTCCTGGCCGGCGTAATGCTGCTCCTGATGGGCGCCCTACGGCTCGGGACGGTCATCAAGTTCATCCCCTACCCGATCGTCGTCGGCTTCACGAGCGGTATCGCCGTGACGATCTTCACCACCCAGATGAAAGACCTCTTCGGCCTCACGATGGCCGAGGTTCCGGCGGACTTCATCTCGAAATGGATCGCCTACGCGGGCGCTTTCCACACCATGAACCTCTGGTCGCTGGGTGTCGGTATCGTCAGCATCGTGATCATCGCCCTCTCGCCCCGGTTGACCCGCAAGATCCCCGGGTCGTTGATCGCCATCATCATCATGACCGTCGTCGCCTACATCCTGCGCGAGCACGCGGGCATCACCTCGATCGAGACCATTGGCGACCGCTTCACGATCAACGCCTCGCTGCCGAAACCCGAGGGGCTGGTCTTCAATATGGAGACGATCAACCTGCTTATCCCCTCGGCCTTCACGATCGCCGTGCTGGGCGCCATCGAGTCGCTGCTCTCGGCCACCGTGGCCGACGGTGTCATTGGTGATCGCCACGACTCGAACACCGAGCTGATCGCCCAGGGCGCGGCCAATATCATCGTCCCGATCTTCGGCGGTATTCCCGTCACCGGCGCCATCGCCCGCACGATGACCAACATCAACAACGGCGGCCGCAGCCCGATCGCTGGCATCATCCACGCCATCGTGCTGCTGCTCATCCTGCTCTTCCTCGGGCCGCTGACGAAGCACATCCCGATGGCCTGCCTGGCCGGTGTGCTGATCATCGTCTCCTACAACATGAGTGAGTGGCGTACCTTCCGGTCGCTGATGAAGAACCCGAAGAGCGACGTCTCCGTCCTGCTCGTCACCTTCTTCCTGACGGTCATCTTCGACCTGACAATCGCCATCGAGATCGGCCTCCTGATCGCCATGCTCCTCTTCATGCGCCGTGTGGCCGAGACGACACGTGTCTCTGTCGCTACCGACGTGATCAACCTGACGGAGGAGAACGAGACGCACCAGCAACAGGAAGAGAAACTGGCCATCCCGCGTGGCGTGGAGGTCTATGAGATCGACGGCCCGTTCTTCTTCGGCGTCGCCAACAAGTTCGACAGCATCATGATGAGCATGGGCGACAAGCCCCGTGTCCGCGTGATCCGGATGCGTAAGGTGCCCTTCATGGACTCGACGGGCCTGCACAACCTCGAGAGCCTGTTGCGCCTCTCACGGGCCGAGGGCATCCACATCGTCCTCTCGGGCGTCAACGAGCGGGTGCGCCGCGTGCTCGAGAAATCGAAAGTAGACCAGAAGATCGGTCCGGAGAACATCTGCGCCGATATCCACCAGGCCCTCGAGCGGGCAAGCCGGATTCTCTGACGGCCAGCCGGAAGGCTTACGGTTTTACAGCGGTAAAGCACGCGGATGACACGGATTTAAACAAGATGAACGCAGATATTTTTTTTAAAATCAATAATATAATCTGCGTTCATCTGTTGAATCTGTTTGATCAGCGTGCTTTACCGCTTTTTTATTTCTTATAATATATAAATGAATTAAAGATATGATCACTCTAGAAGGCGTCGATCCCACAATGATCGCCAACAACCTGACACCATCCGAGCCGGTGCATCCGGGCGAGATCCTGAAGGACGAGATCGCGTATCGCGGCATCTCAACGACAAGGCTGGCCGAGCAAATGGGCATCTCGACCAATACGCTAAACGACCTGCTGAACGCACGACAGGCCATTACCACCCGGTATGCCCTCCTTTTCGAGGCGGCGCTCGGGATAGATGCGGAACCCCTGCTGAAGATGCAGACGGACTACGACATACACGTCGCCAAATCCGACAAGAACTTCCTGGAAAGGCTGGCCAATATCCGCAAGCTGGCTGCGGCGCTCTAAGGAAGTGGCTACTCCACAAACGCGGGCATACAATAAACAAACGGCCGCGGCTTGTCCCCTGATGGAAAGCCGTGGCCGTTCCTGTTTCCTGATGGGCGAGAGCCTCAGAACTTATAGCCGGCCGAGAGCGTCACCTGATGATAGTTCGCGTTGATGCCGTCGCCACCGCCATAGCCGCCAAGCGACAGGTCGTAGCCCAGGCGGATGAACCACCGCCCGATCTCGACACCGCCCGACGCCGAGAGACCCCAGTCGAACCAATTGCCAATGTCACCGCCCTCATAAAAATGGCGGTCCTTCCACTTGTCGGCCACATAAGCGCCAACGTAAGGACCTACGCTGATGAAGAGCCGCGTATCCTTGGCGACCTCCCACGAGAAACGGGCCATCACCGGCAACTGGATCAGGTGGCGGACGGTCTCAATCTCTTCCGAAATGGCATATTCCGGCACCCATAACGCCCCCAAGAAATCCCCACGCTGCGTGTAATACAGGCCCGACTCGATCGAGAAATTGGGCTTGATCGCATACTCCACCGCCGCGCCGATCTTCACCACCGGCCGCGAGCAATCATTAGCCTGCGACCACATCGCCGACAAACCGACCTCGGGCGCCACACTCCATTGCGCGCTCGCCAAAAGGACATTCAGCGAGAGCACCAACAATAAGTAAAACTTCTTCATACGAAACACATTTATAATTAGTAATAAATTAATTCAACGCAAAATAAAGAATTAGTCTTTAGAAAAGCATACACGGAATATTACTTTATACATGATTAACAAATTGAATAACCAAAAAAAAAAAAATGTAATGAAACAATATCGTAATACAATTGTAATATATATAAAATACCTACCTCATAGTTTTGCGATATAATATCTTAAAAATAATAATTATATGAAAACTTTACTCACTCGCACAGCTTTTCTTTCATGCTTAATAGCATGCTCATTTTCATGTAGTAATGATATAGATTGTGACATAAATCAGGATGTTGAATCTATAAGTACTAAGGCAATAGAATCTAATGATAATACTCAATTAAACAAATTTATATATGATGGAAAAACTTATGAATATACAACAACTACAATCAATGATTCAGTTTATATCAATAATCCTGAAATAATTGATTTATTTCAAAAATTCAAACAAAGCGAACAACTTATAACTTACCTCCATAAAGATGGAACTATTGAATACTTCACAAATAGAGAAGTGTATGAAAAAGAGTTACCAAATATCATAAAGCAAGAAGAAACATTAGTAACAACTTTTTCTCTTCCGTATAGTTCAGATATTATGACTCGCGGTCAAAGACCTCTATGGGATTTTACAGAAGGGAAAATAGCTAATTTGTATTTATATGATGACACTTATTATGAAGATTCAAATCATATGTTTTATATCACCTCAACACAAAGGGATTTAGAGGTACCAGAGTTAAAATCTTATGGTTTAAATGATAAAATATCATCTTTATGTATTTACAGTTATAAGGGAATAACATTATTTGAGCTGTATGAAGATTCTGATTATAAAGATGATTGCTTATCAATTACCGTCTATGAGGATAGTAAAGTTGTTGTAGACGGAGTAAAAAGAGCGGAACTAGCTCCTGTCGGTACAGTCAGTTTTGAGCTAATAGATTTGAAAAAACTTAGTGTGGAAACACATATACAAGATAGTTGGAACGATCGAATTTCTTCCCTGAAAATCGAAAGACTCAAATAAAATTGCTCCAACCTGCCGGCGAACTAAGTTTGCCGGCGGTTTCCACCGGTGGAAAGACCCGCCGTATTAATATTTTGGGGCTTTCCACCGGTGCATCAACCCGGCAAACTAGTTTTTTTGGCTTTTCCACCGGTGCATCAACCCGGCAAACTGGTTTTTTAGGCCTTTCCACCGGTGGAAACCCTCGCCGAACAAATATTTTTGGTCCTTCCACCGGTGGAAAGCCCTCTTCCTGCCAAAGAATACCCCAGATTTTCGTATCTTCGCGGAAACGAACAAAGAGGTATTCATCCCCCTATTTGTGAAATACTAAACATAAGTCTACAATATGATTTTATTCTTTCAATCTCCGACAAAAACGGTGCTCGCTGTCGAGGCCAAGCAACCGTTTTCACCAGAAGATACGAAAAAGTTGGTGTGGCTCTTCAGCGGCGCGACACCGACAGGTACTGAGACCATGGAAGGACATTTCGTCGGCCCTCGCCGCGAGATGATTACCCCTTGGAGCACGAACGCGGTCGAGATCACCCAGAACATGGGCCTGGAGAGCATCACCCGCATCGAGGAATACTTCCCCGTCAGCTCGGCCGAGGCGGATCACGACCCGATGCTGCAACGCGTCTATAACGGGTTGGACCAAATGATATTCACCATCAGCAAGCAGCCGGATCCGATCGTCTACATCGACGACCTGGAGGCCTACAACCAACAGGAAGGCCTGGCGCTGAGCGCTGAGGAGATCGCCTACCTGAACGAGGTGAGCGGCAAGCTGGGCCGCAAGCTGACCGACAGCGAGGTGTTCGGCTTCTCGCAAGTCAACTCCGAGCACTGCCGCCACAAGATCTTCGGCGGAACCTTCATCATCGACGGCGAGGAGAAGGAGAGCTCACTTTTCAACCTGATCAAGAAGACATCGGCCGAGAACCCCAACAAGCTGGTTTCGGCCTATAAGGATAACGTGGCCTTCAACGAGGGCCCGACGGTCGAGCAGTTCGCTCCGCAGAGCGGCGACAAGCCCGACTATTTCGCCATCAAGGACATCAAGACGGTGATCTCGCTCAAGGCCGAGACGCACAACTTCCCGACAACGGTCGAGCCGTTCAACGGCGCGGCAACCGGTACGGGCGGTGAGATCCGCGACCGTCTGGGCGGTGGAAAAGCCTCTTTGCCCATCGCGGGAACGGCGGTTTACATGACCGCTTATCCTCGTACGGAAGGCGCCCGCGAGTGGGAGAAGATCCTCGACCCGCGCCCATGGCTCTACCAGACACCCGAGCAGATCCTGATCAAGGCGTCGAACGGCGCGTCCGACTTCGGTAACAAGTTCGGCCAGCCGCTGATCTGCGGTTCTGTCCTGACCTTCGAGCATGCCGAGAACAACAAGAAATACGCTTACGACAAGGTGATCATGCTGGCCGGAGGTGTCGGCTATGCCAATATGCGTGACGCCCTGAAGGGCGACCCGAAACCGGGCGAGAAGGTGGTCGTCATCGGTGGTGACAACTATCGCATCGGTATGGGCGGTGGCGCCGTCTCATCCGTCAACACCGGACAGTACACGAGCGGCATCGAGCTGAACGCCGTACAGCGTGCCAACCCTGAGATGCAGAAACGCGCCGCCAACGTGATCCGCGCGATCGCCGAGAGCGACGACAACCCAATCGTCTCTATCCACGACCACGGCGCGGGCGGTCACTTGAACTGCCTCTCCGAGCTGGTTGAGGCGACAGGCGGCCACATCGACATGAGCCAATTGCCTATTGGCGACCCGACCCTTTCAGCGAAGGAGATCATCGGTAACGAGAGCCAGGAGCGTATGGGCTTGTTGATGGAGGAGAAAGACGTAGAGCGTGTGAAACGTATCGCCGACCGCGAGCGTGCCCCGATGTACGTCGTAGGCGAGACGACCGACGACATGAAGTTCGTCTTCGAGCAGGCCGATGGCGTCAAGCCGATCGACATCAAGCTGGAATATATGTTCGGTAAGCCACCACGCACGATCATGCGCGACCACACGGTCGAGGAGACTTATCAACCGGTTGTTTATAAAGAGTCCGAGCTGCACCACTACCTGGAGAACGTGCTCCAGTTGGAGGCCGTCGCTTGTAAGGATTGGTTGACCAACAAGGTAGACCGCTCCGTCACGGGAAAGATCGCCCGCCAGCAATGTCAGGGCGAGTTGCAATTGCCACTGAGCGACCTGGGCGCTGTTGCCCTCGACTACCGTGGCAAGGCCGGTATCGCGACCTCCATCGGTCACGCGCCGCAAGTCGCCATGGTTGATCCGGCGGCCGGTTCCGTCATGGCGATCGCCGAGGCATTGACCAACATCGTCTTCGCACCGTTGGCCGATCACCTCACAGGCGTTTCATTGAGCGCCAACTGGATGTGGCCTTGCCGCAACGAGGGCGAGGACGCACGTCTCTACAAGGCCGTACAAGCCGCTTCCGACTTCGCTTGCGAGTTGGGCATCAACATCCCGACCGGAAAAGACTCTTTGTCCATGACCCAGAAGTATGGCGACGACAAGGTGATCGCTCCGGGTACGGTCATCATCTCGGCCGGCGCTGAGGTAAGCGACGTTCGCAAGATCGTCTCTCCGGTCCTGGCACACGAGCGCAACTCACACATCTATTATATCGACTTCTCGTTCGATACGCTGAAGCTGGGCGGCTCCGCTTTCGCACAAGCGCTCAACAAGCTGGGCGACGAGGTTCCGACCGTCAAGGATCCGGAATACTTCAGCGATGCGTTCAACGCCGTTCAGGAGGCCATCGAGCAGGGCTTGATCCTGGCTGGTCACGATATCTCGGCCGGCGGTATGATCACTACCTTGCTGGAGATGTGCTTCGCTAACGTTGAGGGCGGTCTTGAGGTGAACCTCGACAAGATCAACGAGAGCGACATCGTGAAGATCCTCTTCGCCGAGAATCCGGGTATCATTGTTCAAGTAAAGGACAAGAAAGCCTTCGAGAAACTGATGATGGACGCGGGCGTAGGTTTCGCCGAGATCGCCAAACCGACCAGCGAGCGCCACATCCTCGTATCGAAAGAGGGCATCCAATACCACTTCGGTATCGACTATATGCGTGATGTCTGGTACTCGACCTCCTATAAGTTGGATATCAAGCAGAGCGGCAGTGTCTGCGCCGGTAATCGCTTCGAGAACTATAAGATGCAACCGCTGGAGTTCAAGTTCAACAAGAACTTCACCGGTAAACTGGCAGATTATGGCATCTCGGCCGACCGTCGCCAGCCGAGCGGTATCAAGGCGGCGATCCTCCGCGACAAGGGTACCAACGGCGAGCGTGAGATGGCTTACTCGATGTATCTGGCAGGCTTCGACGTGAAAGATGTTCACCTGACCGACTTGGCTACGGGCCGCGAGACACTCGACGACGTGAACCTGATCGTCTTCTGCGGTGGATTCTCGAACTCTGACGTATTGGGCTCCGCTAAGGGATGGGCTGCCGGTATCCTCTTCAACGAGACAGCTAAAGCGACGATCGAGCGCTTCTACGCCCGCAAGGACACGTTGAGCCTCGGTATCTGTAACGGTTGCCAGTTGATGGCCGAGCTGGAGTTGCTCTACCCTGAGCACGAGAAGAAGCACAAGATGCTCCACAACGACTCACACAAGTTCGAGTCTAACTTCGTAACACTCGAGATCCCGAAGAACCACTCCGTCATGTTCGGTTCGCTGAGCGGTAGCAAGCTGGGTATCTGGGTCGCCCACGGTGAGGGCAAGTTCGACTTCCCGTACGAGGAGAAGGAGTATCACATCGTGGCAAAATACAACTACGAGGGTTATCCGGCCAATCCGAACGGCTCACCATGGGCCGTAGCCGGTGTCTGCTCGCACGATGGTCGCCACCTGGCAATGATGCCTCACCTCGAGCGCGCGATGTTCCCATGGCAATGCGGTTACTATCCCGCAGAGCACCGGAACGACGAGGTAACCCCGTGGATCGAGGCCTTCGTCAACGCACGCCACTGGATCGAAAACCTGAAATAGTCCATAACTAATCATAAATCCCATCTTTCCTCGCCTTTTCAAGAACAGGAAAGATGGGATTATATTAATCAAGAGAAACTACACATTTATAAATTAATACACAATGAGAAAATTATTCTACCTTTTGGGTCTTATGGCCCTTATCACGGCAATGCCACTAAAATCAACCGCACAAGAGTTTCACTTCATGCCAAAAATCGGTTTCACGCTTGCGGATATCTCAACCTTGGAAGCCAATGTCCGTTCGGGTGTTAATGTCGGCATCGGAGTGGAATACCTTTTCGCCAACGAGATCGCGGCAGTCGAGACTGGCGTCTATTACGCCATGCAAGGTGCCTACATTAAAAATAATGTAGCGGGCAACTATCTCACCGCCTTTATGAAGAACGACTATTTGAACATTCCAGTCTTGGCAAAAGCATATGTCTATGAGGGATTCAATGTATTCGCCGGTCCACAATTCAGCTTCAACGTAAAGGATAAGATCACCATCGAACATGGCGGTAAGGAATTAGGCCGGATTGATACATATGATTACGTAGAGAACTTCGACCTGGCCATCATGATGGGCGTCGGCTATCAATTCGAGAGCGGCCTTTTCGTCAACGCCAACTATAATCTCGGTCTTCTGCCGGTTTTCACGGAAGACGATTTAATCATCACGGGTGAGAACGTTACCAATACGATAGCAGATGCACGTTCGGCTCGTAACCGTGTCTTCCAAATCAGCGCAGGCTGGCGCTTCTAACATTAATTAATGGAATATACACAAGGATGAAATAAAATCGTAATATGTTTCGGCTTTCTTCGCGCATTGGAAATACACTCATTGAAATGCAGAACTTCTAGTCTGAAAACGAGAAGGAAGACCCAAAAGCCTTAACATATTCCTAACTTTAAACGGCAACCAACTCCTTTTGGGAAAAGGTTGCCGTTTTTAATATGACAGCATATATGTTATGTCATAAAACGCAAGAGACCTCCTTGAAGGCATAACGCCTTGTCTCGCCCTCACGTGTACGGAGCAACAGATGACCCGTCAGCTCCACATCCGCAATCTCCGCCTCAAATTGGCCATTCGCGTCCTTATAAGGATAAAAACCCTCACCCCGATACAGCGCTTTCCGATAAAGCTCACGGATCAACGGCTCGCCCGATTCGAAAGTGGAGAGATAATGGGCATAAAAGATCGACAGGAAACGTTCCAAGATCTCCTCACGATCAACTTCCCGCCCGATAATCTGGCACAACGAGACAGGATTAGGCGCGTCACCTCGAAATTCCCGCTGGTTCAAATTGATTCCGATGCCCACAATGGAATTGAACATCCGGTTGCCAGCCAGCTCATTCTCGATCAACATACCACAGATTTTCTTGTCGCGCCAATAGACATCGTTCGGCCATTTCACCGTTACCTCATCCACATAATGATCCAAAGTCTCCTTAACGCTCAGCGCCGAGATCTGGGAAATCAGGAACTGACGGTTCGCCGGCAAATGCTCAGGATAGACAATCACGCTAAACGTCAGGTTACGTCCCCTTTCCGATTCCCACTTGTTACCGACCTGCCCGCGACCCGCCGTCTGGAAATCGGCCACAGCGACACTGCCTTCCGCCAATTTCTCCATAGCCATCAAGTCGCGAATCAAGCTGTTTGTCGAGACTGTCTCCGCCACATGAATAATCCGCGGGGCTATCTCCTCATCATTCATTCTCATATTTAACACATTCCAATTGATCAATTACACGGAGCCATGAACGCGTCCTCAATATGATCGAGCGTCATTCGTCCCTCCTGCCTTATCACGGTAACGATATCAAAACGGACCGGCAAATCCAGGTTATAATGCCGCACATAAGCGTCGGCCGCCGCCACGATCCGACGGATCTTCTTCCGGTCGACCGCCTCCTCGGGCGATAACAAGGAATCGTAATCGCGGGTCTTTACCTCGACCACCACCAACTCGCCCTCCTTCTCGGCCACAATATCCAGTTCATAATGATGCCACCGCCAGTTGGTATGCAAGATATTATATTCCCGCTTTTCCAAATAGGCACGAGCCTCACGCTCACCCTCTCGACCGATCTCTGTCTTTTTCTCCGTTTCCATGACTTTCCTTCGCGGGCAAAGGTAAGCATTTGATACCTGAACGCAAAAAGAATCCTTTTGCTTATCCAATCCCTTTTATCATGATCAGGGAACGCCTCCTGACATAACGCCAGTACCGTCCGGTCAGTACTCCAGTACTTCCCGGAAAGTACTGGAGTACTTTCAGCATCGGACTGCAGTACTTTCCGCATAGTACTGGAAAAGCAATCGCAGTGCATTGCAATTAATCAAGACTATTTTTTGAAGTTTAACAAATCAGACGTACTTTCGCGTATGGCAAAGAACAAACGGAAATACGCGAAGGCCGATCCCCTTCACCCACGCATTTACAAGGTCACTTTCATGCTCAACGAGGAGGAACACCGCGCTGTTGCCCGTTACTTGTCAAAATATAAGATACAAAATAAGTCGCGTTGGTATCGGGAGACGATCATCACGCACATCCTCAAAAACCTGGACGAGGATTACCCGACATTATTCACCGAAAACGAGATGAGACGATGAGTGAGTTATTGAACGACGAATATTTCATGCGGCAAGCCCTGAGAGAGGCCCAACAAGCCGCGGAAGAAGGTGAGGTACCTGTCGGTGCGGTGATCGTTTGCGACGGCCGTATCATCGCCCGGGCACACAACCAGACCGAACGGCTGAACGACGTGACCGCTCATGCGGAGATCCTGGCCATCACGGCCGCAGAACTGGTGCTTGGGGCAAAATACCTGACCAACTGCACGCTCTATGTCACGGTAGAACCCTGCGTCATGTGCGCCGGCGCTATCGGTTGGGCACAAGTGAGCAAAATCGCCTATGGCGCTCCCGACGCGAAGCGGGGTTATTCGTTCTATGCGCCCAAGGCTTTTCATCCCAAGGCAACCGTCATCAAAGGTTTACTGGAAGAAGAATGCGCCAGCCTGATGAGCGGATTCTTCAAAAGCAGGCGATAGGATTATTTTACCTCCTCATAATCCACATACTCGCCATCATCCTTCGTGAAGATCTTTTTCTTGCGTTTTTCCTCCGTCGGCCGCTGGTCGTACATCCGATCCGAACGACGACCGGAACCGGTATGATGCCCCCGCGACTCCCGTCGGGGATCATTCCCGCCAAAGAAGACCTTCTTGATGGTCCTGAAAATGGAAAAGCCCATCAAGAAAAGCAACAAAACAAACAAGAAAAATATAAAGAACAAAAATTTGAACATATCGAATGATTTAGAAAAGTCTTTTCATATTAAGTAACATACCCGGTAATAGGGATGTTTATCGTCTGCCGTTAAAAATTGACAACAGGACATAGAGCAGGATCGTTCCCGCAATACCCAAGAACCCCCAAATGGAGACAAAAATCACGGCACATGCCACCAGGATATAGCGCAATTCATTTCCTTTCCAAGCGAGAGACTTGATCTTCAACGAGAACATCGGCACCTCCGAAACCAACAGCAACGAGGTAACCAAGGCCAACGCCATCAAGCCTACGAGCAGCGCAACGCCACCCTGCGGCAACAACGGCTGGACCGAATAACCCAACGACGACCAGAACAACGCGTGTGCCGGCACCGGCAAACCGATAAAAGAGGTTGTCTGACGCTCATCGATGTTGAATTTCGCCAGGCGCAATCCCGAAAAAGCCGGGATCACGAATGCCCAATAGGGAATATATTCATTGAGCCCACCCAGCGGAAGGGTCGGCGCCAACCAGCTTAACAAGACAAACAGGATCATACCGGGAGCGACCCCAAAACTGACGACATCCGCCAACGAGTCCAACTCCTTCCCGATCGGGGAAAAGGCCTTCAGCAAACGGGCAGCGAACCCGTCGAAGAAATCAAAGACAGCGGCCAACATGATCCAAACGAC
>ERZ827150.1723-NODE-1723-length-26309-cov-4.215243_pt1 | contig 26309 bp, 22 predicted proteins | sample MGYA00519779_ERZ827150 | MGnify/ENA primary metagenome ERZ827150 (study PRJEB31778, sample SAMEA3449267) | human gut metagenome | biome: human gut; feature: human-associated habitat; material: faeces | place: United Kingdom | collected 2010/2012 ...
GGGCGCTTATACGCACACCTCGATCGCCCTGCATGACGCGATCAAGGCCGTGACGACGCCGGTGATAGAGGTGCATATCTCGAACGTGCATGCCCGTGAGTCGTTCCGTCATGTCTCGATGATCTCGCCCGCCTGCAAGGGAATTGTTATTGGTTTTGGACTGGATTCCTACCGTTTGGCGTTGGAGTCATTTATTGGTTAAGTTAGGTTAGAGAGGAATTTTATAGGATTTATAATATTTAGGTTATATGTTAAAACATACGAAGATTGTTGCTACCGTTTCGGATAAACGTTGTGATGTGGAGTTTATCGACGCGTTGTATAAGGCGGGAATGAACGTGGTTCGCTTGAATACGGCCCATCTGGCGGAAGAGGGTTTGGCTAAGATTGTCAACAATGTGCGGGCGGTATCAGACCGGATAGGCATATTGGTGGATACGAAAGGACCTGAGGTACGGACAACCGTGGCTGAGGAACCGATCCCTTTCAAGACAGGTGACATCGTGAAAATCGTGGGCGAGCCGGATGAGGTGACGACACATGAGCGTATTTGCGTCTCTTATCGGAATTTCGTCTCAGACCTGTCGGTAGGCGATGACGTGCTGATCGACGATGGTGACTTGGAGCTTCGTGTGAAAGAGAAACAGGCGGATTGCTTGATCTGTGAGGCGCAGAACGACGCTACTTTGGGAAGCCGGAAGAGCGTGAATGTCCCGGGCGTACGGATCAACTTGCCCTCGTTGACAGAGAAAGACCGTAAGAATATCATTTGGGCGATCAATAATGACTTGGACTTTATCGCCCATTCATTCGTGAGAAACAAGCAGGACGTGTTGGATATCCAACGTATCCTGGATGAATATAACAGCCCGATCAAGATCATCGCCAAGATCGAGAACCAGGAAGGCGTGGATAATATCGATGAGATCCTGGAAGCCGCTTATGGTATCATGATTGCCCGTGGTGATTTGGGTATCGAGATCCCGGCAGAGCGTATTCCGGGTATTCAACGTGTCTTGATCCGCAAGTGCGTGGAGGTGAAGAAGCCGGTGATCGTGGCAACCCAAATGTTGCATTCGATGATCAATAATCCTCGTCCGACTCGTGCGGAGGTGACCGATATCGCGAACGCGATTTATTATCGGACGGATGCCTTGATGCTGAGTGGTGAGACCGCTTATGGAAAGTATCCGGTTGAGGCTGTTCAGACAATGACAAAGGTAGCCCGTGAGGCGGAGAAGACTAAATTGGCGGCTAACGATATCCGTGTGCCGATTGAGGGCAATGATTTGGATGTGACCTCTTTCTTGGCTAAGCAGGCGGTTAAGTCCTCTTCGAAGTTGCATGTCCGGGCGATCATCACGGATAGCCATACTGGTCGTACGGCCCGTTACTTGGCGGCTTTCCGCGGAACATCAACGGTTTATGCGATCTGTTACAATCCGCGTGTGACTCGTATGCTCTCTCTATCATATGGTGTCTGGGCAGTTTATCAGCCTTGGAACGATAGCCGTCGCGGCTACTTCTTTGATGCCTTGAACGAGTTGATCAAGAGCGGACGTATTACTCGTGATGATATGGTCGCTTATTTGAGCGGTAGCTTTGGTGAGGGTGGTGGAACGACCTTCCTTGAGATTAATAACGTCGGTAAGGTGCTTGACACGAGCGATAAATACGCGTTGCCGACATTTAAGGAGCAATAATAATCCGGAGGCGTCATGTGGTCGGAGGCTATTGAGGAGTATATTCTCTCACATAGTGATGATGAAGGTGAGCTGCTTGCCGCGCTGAATCGCGACGCGAACGTGAACCTGCTGCGGCCCCGTATGTTGTCGGGGCATCTGCAGGGTCGGATCCTGAAAATGTTCTGTCGTATGCTTGCGCCCAAGCGAGTCCTGGAGATCGGGACCTATACGGCTTATGCGACATTGTGTATGGCGGAGGGCATGGCGCCGGATGGCCGGATCCATACGATCGAGATCAATGATGAGATGGAGGATTTCATCAATAAGTATTTGGATCGGTCGCCTCATAAGGAGAAGATTACCGTGCATTTTGGCGATGCGTTGGAGGTGATCCCGAAGCTGGGAGGTGAGTTCGACCTGGTTTTTATCGACGCCGATAAGCGACTTTATTCCGAATATTACGATCTGGTTTTCCCGATGGTACGGCCTGGTGGCTTGATCCTGGCGGATAATACGTTGTGGGATGGCCATGTGGTTGAGGTTCCTCGTTCGGCGGATAAACAGACATTGGGTATTATGGCCTTTAATGATAAGATAAAGCGGGACGATCGTGTGGAGAAGGTGATCTTGCCATTGCGAGACGGATTGACAATGATTTGGAAAAAATAAAATTGTGACGATATGGATGGAACTAGATTAAGCAAGATAGAACGGCTCCTGCAAAAGGAGTTGGGAGATATATTCCAGAAACAGACTCAGGCGATGCGTGGTGTGCTGATCTCTGTCAGTGTCGTGAGAGTGAGTCCGGATTTGAGTGTGGCAAGAGCCTATTTGAGTATTTTCCCCTCAGAGCGTTCGAAAGAGTTGATGGAGGCGATCAAGGCTAATACGAAGGCTATTCGCTATGATTTAGGTCAGCGGGTACGGACGCAATTGCGTAAGATTCCGGAGTTGACTTTCTTTGTCGACGATTCATTGGATTATATCGAGAATATTGATCATTTGCTTCAGAAATAGATCGTTAAAGGAGTACAGGCTTGAATTTCCCTTTTTACATCGCCCGGCGTTACCTTTTCTCGAAGAAATCGCATAACGCGATCAATATCATCTCGATGGTTTCCGTTTGCGGTATTGTGGTCGCGACGGTCGCTTTGGTATGCGCATTGTCGGTGTATAATGGGTTTAGCGATTTGGTCTCTTCTCTTTTCAGTAATTTTGATCCGGAGCTGAAGATCACGCCGAGATCCGGAAAGGTATTCGATCCAAAAGCATCTGTGTTTGATGAGGTCCGGACAATGGATGAGATCGAATGCTATAGCGAGGAACTTCAGGATAACGCGTTGATTGTTTACAAAGGACGGCAGGTTGTCGCGACCTTGAAAGGTGTTGACGCCGAGTACGAGCATTTGGCTTCGATCGACAGTATCCTGATAGATGGCGCTTTTCGCTTGAATGATGAGGTGGCGAATTACGCGAATATGGGCATTGGTTTGGCTTATGCGTTGGGAATTAACGCCGGATTTGTCTCGCCAATGGAGATTTATGTGCCGAAGCGTGATGCTAAGGTGAATATGTCGAACCCGGTTTCCTCATTTAATGTGGATTATGCGTTTATCAGTTCAGTGTTCCGGACGGATCAGCAAGCGTACGACGAGACCTATATGATTGTTCCGCTTGATTTGGCCAGAAGCCTGTTCCAATATGAGACGGAGGTTTCCGCGATCGAGCTGAAAGTTCGTGATGGGGCGGATGTCGGGCAGGTTAAATCGAAACTCCGTGGCTTGTTGGGTGATGAATATGATGTAAAGGATCGTTTTGAGCAACAAGAGACCTCATTCAAGATGATGCGGATAGAGAAATGGATGACCTTCTTGATCTTGAGCTTTATCTTGGCGATCGCTTTGTTTAATGTGGTCGGCTCATTGTCGATGTTGATGATTGAGAAAAAGGCCGATGCGGTTACCCTTCGTAATATGGGTGCGGATGATGGTTTGATCCGTCGTATTTTCCTGTTCGAAGGTTGGCTGATTTGTGGTATTGGAGCCGTGATCGGCATCGTGATCGGTGTCTTGTTGTGTTTGCTCCAAGAACATTTTGGTCTGATTCAACTGGGCGAATCTTCTGGCGCTTTCGTGATTGACGCTTATCCGGTACGAGTGGCCTTTGGAGATGTCTTGCTGGTTTTTCTGACCGTACTTGGTATAGGATTTATGGCGGCCTGGTATCCTGTCCGCTATTTGGCAAAAGGGTTGTTGGCGCGTTAGTTTAACGCTTGGTCCGTGATCCTTTTGCCTTTTGTTGTTTTATGGATGGAATGTGATATCTTCGCGATAAAAGAACTATGATTATGGAGATGGACAGGGAATATAAATCGAAAGTAGATTGGTGGTATCATTTGGTGGTCATTCTCTTAGGGATGATGACGGTTGTCTCTTTTGTCAAGGGTGCTTCACCGCTCGCGATGATCTCGTTGCTGTTGACGACTTTGTGGTGTGTTCATATCTTGTTGACCACGAAATATCGGATCACGGCAGATGGTTTCCTGACCGCTCAATGTAGTTTCCTGCCTGAGAAAAGGGTTGAGATTTCCGCTATTGAGGCGATTGAAGCGACGATGATCCCCATCTCCAGTTATGCGTTGTCGCTGGACCGTTTGATTATCTGGTCTGAGGGAAAACCTTGGATGTTGATCTCGCCGGTGAACCGGGATGAGTTTGTTAAGCTGTTATTGAAGATGAATCCTAATATTCAATTAAAATAAATCTGATAGTATGAAATACGACGTAGCCATAATCGGTGGAGGGCCTGCGGGTTATACTGCGGCTGAGCGTGCCGCTCAAGGCGGTTTGTCCACCGTGCTTTTTGAGAAAAACGCTTTGGGAGGTGTTTGTTTGAACGAGGGTTGTGTACCGACAAAGACCCTGCTGTATTCAGCCAAGATATACGATTCGATCAAGCATGCCTCTAAATATGCGGTAAAAGCGGAAAATCCCTCATTTGATCTTTCCAAGATCATCAGCCGTAAAACAAAGGTGGTAAAGAAATTGACGGCCGGTATCCGTATGAAACTGACGGAGGCGGGCGTAGTGATGGTTGCCGCTGAAGCGTTCATTCGTGGACGTGCGGAGGATGGCACTATTACGATTGAGGCAAACGGGGAATCATATGAGGCAAGCCATCTTTTGGTGGCAACCGGCTCGGAAAGCATGATCCCGCCTATTCCTGGATTGGATCAGGTCGATTATTGGACAAGTCGTGAGGCCTTATTGTCGAAAGAATTACCCTCTTCGTTGGTTATTATTGGAGGTGGCGTGATCGGAATGGAGTTTGCCTCTTTCTTTAATAGTTTGGGTGTTGAGGTACAGGTTGTGGAGATGGTGGATAAGATCCTTGGTCCGATGGATCGTGAGCTTTCGGCTATGCTTCAGGCGGAGTACGCGAAGAGAGGCGTGAAGTTTCATTTGGGATATAAGGTGACTTCTGTTGATGGTGAAGGCGTTCATATGGAGAAAGAGGGTGAGGAGCCAAAGGTCTTGGCTGGCGAGCGGATCCTGTTGAGTGTTGGCCGTGTAGCCGTCATGAAGGGCTTCGGTCTTGAGAATCTATCGCTCGAGACTCATCGTCGGGGTATTACTGTAGATGAACAGATGCGGACATCGCTTCCGAATGTTTATGCGTGTGGCGATATAACAGGTTATTCCCTGTTGGCGCATACCGCTGTTCGCGAGGCGGAGGTTGCTGTCAACAATATCTTGGGCAAACAGGATCGGATGAGCTATAAGGCTATTCCGGGCGTGGTTTATACCAATCCGGAGATCGCTGGTGTTGGGAAAACTGAGGAGGAATTGGCCGCGGCGGGCGTTTCTTATCAGGTAAAGAAGATCCCGATGAGTTATTCGGGTCGGTTCGTGGCCGAGAATGAGCAGGTGAATGGCGTTTGTAAACTGTTGCTGGATGAGCAAGGTGTCTTGATTGGAGCGCACATGTTGGGTAATCCGGCATCAGAGTTGATTGTTACGGCCGGTTTGGCGATTGAGCGGGGCATGAGTGCCGACGACTTGAAGTCGATCGTTTTCCCACATCCGACAGTAGGAGAGATTTTGAAGGAGGCGCTTTATTGATAGCGTGATATCGTGATAAAGGGGCACGTCAAGGTTTTTTGGGCTTTTGACGTGCCTCTTTTTTTACGCGTGACATGAAATCCGTATCTTTGCGCCTCAAATAGGGAAGAGATGACGGGATTTGAAGGATATGTTGGCATACCTTTGGGAGGCGAGCAGGAGGCGAACGACGTGATGTTCGCTTTGCTTTTGGTTATGTTGACCTTTTTCGCCCTGGTTTTCCGTGCGAATTATCCTTTGTTTTTTAATATGGTCCGCGGCGTATTTTTCCCTAAAAGACGCTCCTTCTCACCGGAGAAGAAAAAGGGAAATAGCGTGTTGTTCCGTTCGTTCATGACTTTTCAAACCCTGTTCCTCTCATCTTTTTCCCTGTTCGAACTGATGCGTTGCTATGGTTATATCCTTGATCGTAATGAGACTTCCCGCTTTTTTTATTTTGGGATAATATTTTTTTGCCTATATCTTTTTTATTTGTCAAAACAGTTTATATATGGCTTGTTAGGTTATGTATTCGCCGCGAAGGAATCGTATAATGTCTGGCGAAATATGTATAACGCTGTTTTTGGATCTTATGGAGTTTTGCTCTATTTGCCTGCTTTGGGGCTGGTTTTTGCTTATAACTATGCGGCGGCGTTTGCGTTATTATTCTTGATTTTGTATGTGGCCTGCCGATTTGTGATAATTTATAAGACGGTAGACATATTTTATCAAAAAAGTATGAGCTTATTCTATTTAAGTTTGTATCTTTGCACCCAAGAAATTATCCCTTTGTTTCTTTTATACAAAGGATTTATTTATTTGTATAACTTTATCGAGTCAGGTACGCTATGGCGTTGAATATTAAAAAAGTGTTGGTGTCTCAACCTAAGCCAGCATCTGAAAAATCACCCTATTTTGATATAGCGGAAAAATATGGAGTGGAAATAAATTTTCGACCGTTTATCAAGGTAGAACCTATTTCTGCTAAGGAATTTAGACAACAAAAGATTTCTATATTGGATCATACGGCCGTTATATTTACGGCACGTACGGCGATCGACCATTTTTTCCATCTGTGTGAGGAATTGCGGGTGACGATTCCGGAGACGATGAAATATTTCTGTATGACCGAGGCTATCGCGGTATATTTGCAGAAATATATTGTATATCGGAAACGGAAGATCTTTTTTGGACAGACCGGAAAGGCGGAGGATTTGGTCGCTATCATCGCGAAACACGCGAAGGAGAAATATTTAGTCCCGCTGTCGGATGTGCATAAAGAGGATTTGTTGTTGATGCTTGAGGCAAAGAAAATCAATTTCACGCGTGCGGTGATGTATCGGACGGTAAGCAATGATTTTACGGCCGAGGAGAAGTTCGACTATGATATGTTGGTATTCTTCAGCCCTTCAGGTATCTCTTCATTGCTGAAAAACTTCCCCGATTTCAAGCAGGACGATATCAAGATCGGTTGTTTTGGCCCGACGACTGCAAAGGCTGTCAAGGAGGCCGGTTTGCGATTGGATGTCGAGGCTCCGACAGCTGAGGCGCCTTCGATGACCGCGGCGCTTGATCTCTATTTAAAGAAACAGCAAAACGGGAAATAAAAGGTGATCCCTGTTATGCGACATACACTTCCTAAGGAAGAACGCCTGTCATGGAAACGCCATATAGATTATCTTTTCGAGCAAGGGAAATCTTTTATAGCGTATCCATTACGGGTGGTTTATGTTGTGATGGAGGCTGGTGAGCTCAAGGCGCCTGCCTCTTTTTTAGTTAGTGTCTCCAAGAAGAAGTTCAAGAGGGCAGTCAAGCGAAATCGGGTGAAACGTCAGGTCCGTGAGGCCTATCGGACACGTAAGGCTGACCTGTTTACGACGCTCGACCAGAATGGCAAGTCGTTGCTCGTCGCTTTCCTTTATCTGGAGAAAGAGACTTTACCCAGCAGCTCGATCGATAAGGCTATGGTGAAGGCGTTGCGTCCCTTGGGCGAAAACGTGGTGGCGAAATGAGACGGCTCCTGTCGTATCTCCTGTTGTTGCCAATCTATTTTTATAGGAGTTGTATCTCGCCATTGACACCTCCTTCCTGTCGTTATACGCCGACCTGTTCGGAATACGCCATCCAGGCTATCCGGAAATATGGCCCATTCAAGGGATTTTGGTTGGCCCTTAAGCGGATCTTGCGTTGCCATCCTTGGGGTGGAAGTGGTTATGATCCAGTTCCTTGAGCAATTCTCCTCTTTTGCTTATGATTTATTTTGATTTCCATACGCACCGGATTCCGCCATCGTCGGAGGTCATTCCTGTATATAATCGGATTGTCTATCCGGATCCCTCGCAAGAGGATTCGATAGAGCCTGGTGCCTTATGCTCGTGTGGCATTCATCCCTGGTACGTGTTGTCGGACGGAGTGGCGCAAATGGAGCGTTTGTCGCTATTGGCCCAAGAGCCTGGAGTCGTGGCGATCGGAGAGGCCGGGTTGGATCGCTTGGCGGCAACGCCCTGGACAGTGCAGGAACGGTTGTTCGAGGAGCAGGCCCGTCTGGCTGATGAGCTGGATAAGCCTTTGGTTATCCATTGCGTGAAAGCATGGGATTGCCTCCTGCTTTTCAAGAAGCGTTTGTCGCCCCATGTTCCGTGGGTGATTCATGGCTTTCGGGGTGGAATGGCTTTGGCCGGACAGTTGGCCGCTGCCGGTTTTTATTTCTCGTTGGGCCTTTTTCATCAGGAGGCGGTCTCTCGAGGGTTGCCGATCGAGCATTTGTTCCTGGAGACGGACGATCGGTCGGCGGATATTCGCGAGCTTTACGTAAGAGTGGCCGCTGAACGCTCAATGACCCTGCCTGAGTTATTGGACAGGATACGGAAAAATATTAATTCATTATTTTCATTAAATTACTGAAAAAGCCTACCTTTGCCACTCGTACATTCATAATGCGCAATAGTTTTAATGAGTTATTAATTTAATACGATGAATTTTGTAGAAGAATTAAGATGGAGAGGCATGATCCAAGATATGATGCCTGGAACAGAAGAGCAGTTGCAGAAAGAGCTGACGTCCGCTTATATCGGTATTGACCCGACGGCAGACTCGTTGCATATTGGCCACATGGTAAGTGTGATGATCTTGAAGCATTTCCAGAATGCGGGCCATCGTCCGATCGCCTTGATCGGTGGCGCTACAGGTATGATTGGTGATCCTTCCATGAAATCAGCTGAGCGTAATTTGCTGGATGAGCAGACCTTACGTCACAATCAAGAGTGTATCAAGAAACAGCTGGAGAAGTTCCTTGATTTTGATTCCGACGCGCCCAATGCGGCAAAGTTGGTCAACAACTATGATTGGATGAAGGATTATTCTTTCTTGAATTTTATCCGTGATATCGGTAAGCACATCACGGTCAATTATATGATGGCAAAAGATTCCGTGAAGAAACGTCTGAGCCGCGAGTCAAGCGTCGGTATGTCGTTCACGGAGTTCTCTTACCAGTTGTTGCAGGGTTATGACTTTATGTACCTTTATCAACATGAGAATTGCCGCTTGCAGATGGGTGGTTCCGACCAGTGGGGTAACATCACGACCGGATCGGAGTTGATTCGTCGCAAATTGGGTGGCGAGGCTTATGCGTTGACCTTCCCGTTGATCACTAAGGCGGACGGTGGTAAGTTCGGTAAGACGGAGTCTGGCAATATCTGGTTGGATCGTCGTTATACTTCACCCTATAAGTTCTATCAGTTCTGGTTGAACGTCAGCGATGCGGATGCCGCGAAATATATCAAGATCTTCACGACATTGAGTCGCGAGGAGATCGAGGCGTTGATCGCCGAGCAAGAGGCAGCGCCCCATTTGCGTCCGTTGCAGAAGCGGTTGGCGAAAGAGGTGACGATCCTCGTGCATTCTGTTGAGGATTATGAGGCGGCTGTTGAGGCTTCCAACATCCTGTTCGGTAACTCTACTTCCGAGGCTTTGAGAAAATTGGACGAGGCGACTTTGCTTGACGTGTTCAATGGCGTGCCTCAGTTTGAGGTTTCAAGAGACGAGTTGGCCAATGGCGTTAAGCTGATTGACCTCTGTACGGAGAAGGCGCCCGTGTTCCCGTCGAAAGGCGAGTTGCGTAAGCTGATCCAGAGCGGTGGCGTAAGCGTGAACAAGGAGAAGGTGACCGAGATTGATATGACGGTTGATACCTCCGCTTTGCTCGACGAGAAGTATCTTTTGGTCCAAAAAGGAAAGAAGAATTACTTTTTGTTGATCGCAAAATAAAAAAATCGGGAAAAAATTTGCTGATTAAAAAATAACGTGTACCTTTGCATCGCATTCAGGAAATGCAACTGGATTGTCTCATGGTGTAATGGTAGCACTACAGTTTTTGGTTCTGTCTGTCGAGGTTCGAATCCTCGTGAGACAACTCAAAAGATCCTCCGTCAGAAATGTCGGGGGATTTTTTGTTTATGGCCGGATGGAATCGTTTTCGGGATTTGCCGAAAATGTTTCCGAGACAGAAGGCGTTTTCAGTCCGATGCGGAAAGTACTGCAGTCCGACAGCGATCGGACTGGAGTTTTGTTGGGACAGGACTGGAGTTTTGTGCGGATCGGACTGGCATTCCCTTCGTCGCGAATCAGGCTTGGATCAGCTTGATTGTTCGGTCGAGGTTGCTTATTTTTGCCATGAACTTTGTAACTTTAAAATTATGCTTATGCTGAAATCACGTTTGTCTTTAGGAAAATTGGCAGGATTCTTATGTCTGCTCTCTTGTTTTACCAGTCTGGGAGCCCAGGAACAGGCGGGCTCATTGGAAAAACCGGGTTGGAAATTGGTCTGGAACGATGAGTTCAATTACGTTGGCCTGCCGGATCCCTCCAAATGGTCGTACGATACCGACGGTAACTCTTATGGATGGGGAAATAACGAACTTCAATATTATACCGAGAAACGGAAAGAGAACGCGTGGGTTGAGAATGGCCACCTGACGATTCGTGCCCTGAAGGAGGAAATGGGAGGCAAGTCGTATACGTCGGCCCGCCTTCGGACGAAGGATAAGGGAGATTGGCTGTATGGCCGGTTCGAGATCCGGGCGAAGCTGCCGACAGGCCGTGGAACCTGGCCCGCAATCTGGATGTTACCGACCGATTGGGAATATGGAGGATGGCCGGCGAGCGGCGAGATCGATATCATGGAGAACGTCGGTTTCGATCCCGATACGATCGTAGGAACGGTACATACCAAGAGCTTCAACCACTCGATCGGGACGCAGAAGGGGAAACGGATCTATTGTCCGGATTGTTATTCGGCGTTTCATGTCTATACGCTCGAGTGGGAGAAGGAGGAGTGCCGGATCTATCTGGACGACCAGCTTTACTTCACCTTCAAGAACGACCATCAGGGATTTGAGTCGTGGCCTTTCGACAAGCGGTTCCATCTGCTCCTGAACCTGGCTGTGGGTGGTAATTGGGGTGGTGCCCAAGGGGTGGACGATTCCATCTTCCCGCTGTCGTATGAGATTGATTACGTGCGTGTCTATCAACGGAAATAGGTGCGTCTCGTATACATACGTATGTGTAGCCTGACACGAACGTATGTGTCAGCCGATACGTTCGTTCGTGTTGGCCGACACATACGTACTTGTGCGCTTACACGTACGTACGTGTTTGGAAAAGAGTAATTCTTAATAAAAGATAGGGATATATGAGCCGGATTTATTGGATTATTTGGTGGTGTTGTTGCTTGCCTTTAGGATTGTGGGCGGCAAAGGTGGATTCTTTGCTGATTGATAGCCCGTTGATGGAACATGGCGTCAAGGTGGTGATTATCAGCCCGGATAAGGCGACGAGCGAGGCCTGTCCGACACTTTATTTGTTGCATGGGCACAGCGGGAATGAGAAGACATGGTTGGTTATCAAGCCGAACTTGCCGGAGATCGTTGACGAGAAGGGGTTGATCGTGGTTTGTCCGGATGGTGAGAACTCATGGTACTGGGATAGTCCGTTGAACGCCAACGTGCGTTACGAGACCTTTATCTCTGATGAGTTGGTCCGTTATGTGGATGGACATTACAACACCATCGCCGACCGTCGGGGGCGGGCTATCGCCGGATTGAGTATGGGCGGTCATGGCGCTTTGTGGAACGCGATCCGTCATAGCGATGTCTTCTCGGCGGCGGGAAGCATGAGCGGCGGGTTGGATATCCGTCCTTTCCCGAAGAATTGGAACATGAGCGACCAGCTGGGCGATCAGTCGACCCATCCGGATAACTGGGAGAGCCATACGGTGATCAACCTGGTGCCCCGGATGGAGAAAGGGCGATTGGCGATAATCGTTGATTGTGGTGAGGAGGATTTCTTCTTGAAGGTCAACAAGGCCTTTCATGAGGCGCTGCTGAAAAAGGGAATCGATCACGATTTCATCACACGGCCGGGTGCGCATAACAATGCCTATTGGGGAAACTCCATCGATTATCAGATCCTCTTCTTCATGAAGCATTTCAGTCGGCTCCAGACCGAGAAGGATGGCATGCGCACGCGATAGAATCGGAATAATTCCGTATTTTCGCGTCTCGTAAATGCGTGTACAAATGAACTATCTATTGCAAGCGCCAGAAGAGCGATGGCGTACTTCCGTGAAATTGCCGGCGTCGAAGAGCATCAGCAACCGGGCATTGATCTTGAACGCTTTGAGTTATAGCCCTTTTGAGGTGGAGAACCTGTCGGATTGCGACGATACCAACTCTATGACGAGGGTCTTGAACTCGAACGACCGGGATTTTGATATCGGTGCTGCGGGTACGACCATGCGTTTCCTGACGGCTTTCCTCTCGAAAGTGGTGGGCGAATGGACCCTGACCGGTTCCGAGCGAATGAAGAAACGGCCTATCAAGGTATTGGTGGAGGCCCTGAATTCGATCGGAGCGAATGTGGAGTACATGGAAAACGAGGGATTCCCGCCCTTGCGGATCAAGGGGTGCGCCTTGCGTGGCGGTGAGATCGCCTTGCCGGGTGATGTCAGTTCGCAGTACATTTCCGCCCTGTTGATGATCGCGCCCCTGACGGAGCAGGGATTGACGTTGCGTCTGGAGGGAAAGATCATCTCCCGTCCCTATATCGAGTTGACACTTGGATTGATGGCACAATATGGCGTGCGGGCCTCATGGATTGGCAATACGATCAAGGTCGAGCCGCAAGAGTATCAGCCGGTGCCTTTTAAGGTGGAGTCCGATTGGAGCGCCGCCTCTTATTGGTATGGGATGATGGCCTTGACGGATCGGGCGGAGATCGAGCTGTTGGGCCTGTTCAAGAAGAGCTTGCAAGGCGACTCGGCGGGAGCGCGTCTCTTTGCCCAACTGGGTGTGGCGACAACCTTCACCGATCGTGGTGTCCGTTTGCGGCGCAACGGCGAGTGGCCGGTTAAGTTGGTCTATGATTTCGTCGACCAGCCGGATCTGGCACAGACCTTTACGGTGGTGTGCGCCTTGAAGGAAATTCCGTTCCGTTTCTCGGGCTTGCGCTCGTTGCGGATCAAGGAGACGGATCGTATCGCTGCCCTCCAGCAGGAGCTGGCGAAATTGGGATACGTCGTTCGGGATTATGATGACAGCATCCTTGAGTGGAATGGCGAGCGCCGGGAGCCAGAGGCGAATCCGGTGATCAAGACCTATGAGGACCATCGGATGGCGATGTCGTTCGCCCTGGCTGCCCTGAAACGGCCGGAGGGTATCCGGATCGCCGAGCCGGGCGTGGTCAGCAAGAGTTATCCCTACTTCTGGGACAACCTGCGCGAGGCGGGTTTCCGGATAGGGCAAGAGGAATAAAACAAGAAGAGGAGACGCGGATTATGTGGTATATTATCTTAAGTATTTTCGTATTGGGAGTCGTGGCCGCGATCGCGGGTTATTTCCGCAACCGGAAACTCCAGAAGATGCTGGAGCGGGGCGAGATCACGGAGATCCCGGAGCCGGCGGAGATCCCGGAAGAGTGCTGCGGCCAGCATGAGACCTGTGAGCGTGACAGCCTCCTGGCGGCGGTCAGTAAGCAGATTGAGTATTACGACGACGAGGAGCTGGACCGTTTCCGTGGAACTGAGCCCGACGCCTACGATGAGGCGGCGGTCGAGGAGTTCCGTGATATTCTTTATTCGTTGCGTGAGGTAGAGGTGGCCGGCTGGCTGCGAAGCCTGCAACTGAGACAGGTCAACCTGCCCGATGCCCTGAAGGATGAGGCCTTCCTGATTGTTGGAGAGAGACGTATTCACTGATGGAGCTGTTGGGTTATACATTCTTCCAGAACGCCTTGCTGGGCAGTTTGCTGGCGGCCATCGCCTGTGGTATGGTCGGTACCTATATTGTCGCCCGGCGGTTGGCCTTCATCAGCGGCGGCATCACGCATGCCTCGTTTGGCGGGCTTGGACTTGGTTTCTATTTGGGGATCAACCCGATCCTGACGGCCCTCTTGTTCTCGGTCGCCTCCGCTTTCGGTATTGAGTGGGTGAGCCGTGACGGACAGGTTCGTGAGGATTCCGCGATCGCTGGCGTCTGGTCGTTGGGTATGGCGTTGGGCGTGATCTTTATTTTCCTGACGCCGGGTTATGCGCCGAACCTTTCGGCCTACCTGTTTGGTAACATCCTGACGATCTCCTGGCAAGATATCCTGTATATGCTTTTCCTGGCCGTAGTATTGACGGCGATCTTCTGCCTTTTCTTCCGTGAGATCCTTTACGTCGCTTTCGATCGGGATTTTGCCCGTACGCAAGGCTTGCCTGTGCGCCTGGTGGAATACGGCATGATGCTCTTTATCGCCGTTACGATCGTCCTGACTATCCGTTTGGTGGGAATCATGCTGCTGATGAGTCTTCTGACGATCCCCCAGATGACGGTGAACCTGTTCACCTCCGATTTCAGGCGGATTATTCTTGGCAGCATTGGGATCGGCTTCGCGGCTTGTGTGGCCGGTTTGTACCTTTCTTACCTGATCAATGTGCCCTCGGGCGCGTTCATTATCCTGATCCTGGTACTTCTCTTTTTGGTGGCCAAGGCAATAAAATCCAGGCGGAAGCGTTAATAGAAAGACATGAGGAGAGGGCTAGGTTTCATCTTGATCGTATGTGGGTTATGCTTGCTTTGGTCGTGTGGCACGAAGAAGAACACCAAGGCGAGCCGCTTTTATCATGCCCTGACGACCCGTTATAATATCTATTATAATGGTAAGGTCGCCTTCGACGAGGCACTGTTGAGCATGGAGGAGGGCTATAAGGAGAACTATTCCGACATGATCTATCTCCATGCGATCAGCGCCCAGCCCAAGGATAAGACCGAGCCGGGCGGCGCGTTCGACCGTACGATCGAGAAGAGCAACAAGGCGATCAAGCTCCACTCCATCAAGACTAAGCCCGCCAAGAAGCCGGGTTGGCGTAATGATCCCAAGCAGGTGGCCCTTCAGGCGAAGGAGGAGTATAACCCTTTCCTGAAGAACAGCTGGCTGATCATGGGCCAGGCGCAGTTCTATAACGCCGATTTCCTTCAGGCCTCCGCGACCTTCTCCTATATCGCCCGCCATTATGGACAGGATCCCGAGGTGGTGGCCGAGGCGACACTCTGGCAAGCCCGCTGCTATTCGGAGCTCGATTGGCTCTATGAGGCGGAGATGATCCTTGACCGGATGAACAAGAACGGCTTCCCGCCCTCCTGTAAGGAACTTTACGACTATGTCTATGCCGATTACCTGATCAAGAGCAAGAAATATCAGGAGTCGATTCCCTATCTCAAAAGCTCAATCAAGGCTGAGGGCAAACGCCGTCAGCGGGCAAGGATGCGTTACCTTCTGGGGCAGATCTACGCTCACGAGGGACAGGACGCGCTGGCTTACGAGACCTTTGGCCGAGTGGCCCGTTCCAACCCGCCTTACGAGTTGGAGTTCGCCTCGAGGATCCGGCAGACAGAGGTATTCCCCGGTGGCAATTTCAATAAGGTGGTCAAGATGCTGGAGCGTATGTCGCGTAGCTCGAAGAACAAGGATTATCTCGACCAGGTCTATTATGCCCTGGGCAATCTCTATATGACCCGTCAGGACACGACGAACGCCGTCAAACAATACCAGCTCGGTGTCGAGAAGAGCACGCAGAACGGGTTGGACAAGGCGATCTGTGCCTTGCGCCTTGGCGATATCTACTTTACGCAACGCAACTATGTCAGCGCCCAGCCCAGCTTCAGCGACGCCTTGGCCAGCATGCCGAAGGAATATAAGGAATATCCGCGGGTATCGAAGCTCTCCGCCGTGCTCGACGAGCTGGTGGTGCATGTCCAGGCCGTTCACTTGCAAGACAGTCTGCAGGCTCTCGCCAAGATGCCAGAGGCGGAACGACTGGCCGTGATCGACAAGATCATCGAGCAGGTGATCAAGGAGGAAGAGGAGGCTAAGGCCCTGGCCGAGAAAGAGGCCTACCTGGCCGAGCAGGAGTCGAAGGGAACGGGTATCGACCGCCCGGGAACAGAGATCAACACCGTGACGATCCCCGTGGGTGGCGGCGATGCGACCTTCTATTTCTATAACCCGCAGACGGTAGCGCAGGGTAAGACCCAGTTCCAGCGCAAGTGGGGACGCCGTCCGTTGGAGGATGACTGGCGCCGCCGTAAGAAGGAGCTCTCGACTTTCAATGAGCCGATGGACGATGAGATGGCCGACGCTGAGGCCGAGGGAGCGGAAGGCGCTGAAGGGGCTGCCGTCGAGGGCGATGCCGCTGCCGGAGCCCCCGATGAGGGCCTGGAGCCTGTCGCCGCCGACGATCCGCACAAGCGGGAATATTATCTGCAACAGATCCCGTTCACCCCCGAGGACGTGGAGGCATCGAACGTCATCATAGTTGATGGCCTCTATAACATGGCCATGATCTATAAGGATAAGCTCGAGGACATACCGCTTGCCATCGAGGGATTCGAGACGCTCGACAACCGGTTCCCCGACAACAAGTACAAGCTGGAGTCCTATTTCCAGATCTACCTGATGGCGCTCCGCAAGGGCGATACCGCCTTGGCCGAGACTTATAAGGCGAAGATCATTCAGGCTTTCCCGGAGAGTGACTATGCCGTGGCGGTGGCCGACCCGAATTACCTGGAGAACATCCGGACGATGGATGCCGTGCAGGATTCGGTTTACCAAAAGACTTACGACAGCTATCTGGCAGGCGACACCTCGGCCGTCCGGAACAACTATCGTTGGGTGGGTGAGAAATATCCGTTGGCGACCTTGATGCCGAAGTTCATGTTCCTCGAGGCTCTCTCTTACGTTCAGTCGGGCGAGCCGGAGCGCTTTAAGGAGGCACTTAAGGCATTGATCGAGAAATACCCGCAAGCCGACGTTACCGAGCTGGCCGGCGAGATGCTGAAAGGCGTCTTGCGGGGTCGCGAGATGGTGCGGGGCGACGTGCGTGGCATGAGCTGGAACCTGCGCTTTGGCGTGGGGGCCGATGGGGCGCTCTCCGCCGAGGATTCGGCCCGTGTCTTCTCGCCCGAGCCAAACGTGCCCTACGAGATGCTGATGATGTATCCCGCCGGGGCGGTCGACGAGAACCGACTGCTCTTTGCCGTGGCGGCCTACAACTTTACCAACTTCATGGTTAAGGAACTGGATATGGCCTTCGAGGATCTGGGACCCGCCCGGGCGCTCGTGATCCGTGGCTTTGTAAACGCCGACGAGGCTATACACTATTATAAGCTGATCCATGGCGAGGGAGGCTATGCCCGCGAGTTGGATCGGGTGGTAGCGATCTTCCCGATCTCGGGCGACAACTATGAGACCCTGACCCATGGAAAGACGATCGAGGAGTATATCCACTTCTTCGACGAGAACTTTGGCGACCGCTTGCCTGAGTTGGCGGCCCGCTGGAAGGCCCGTATGGAGGCCGTAGGCGAGGCGACCCGTGAGGCGGCCGAGGCTGTGGAGGCGACTCGTGAGTTCGTGGGCGAGGAGATCCCGATGATCGAGGTACCCGCCGACCTGGAGCGGATCGACCTGCCGGAGTCGTCTGTCGTGATACCGTTTGCCCAGCCAGCGCCCAATGAGCCACAAGTAGCGCCCTCGCCAGAGCAAGCGCCCGCCATGACCCTTAAGGAGATCGAGGCGATCCGTGCCCGCGAGGCGAAGGAGGAAGAGGCTCGCCGCGCCGAGATGCGTGAGGCTGAGGCAGCGCAGCAAAAGGCTGAGGAGGAGGCCCGTGCTCAACAAGAGGCCGAGCTGAAGGCGCTTCGCGAGAAACAAGAGGCCGAGGACAAGGCCCTGCTCGAGGCGAAACGTGAGCGTGAGAAACAGCTTGAGCGTGATCGAAAGGAGAGACTGAAGCAAGCCGAGGCGGAGCGCAAGGCGAAACTCAAGGCGCAGAAGCAACTGCTTAAGGAGAAAGAGCGTGCCCGCAAGGAGAAGCTGAAACAGGCCGAAGCAGAGCGCAAGGCTAAGGAAAAGGCTCGTAAGGCAGAGCTGAAGGCGAAAGAGGCTGCCCGCAAGGCGGAGCTGAAAGCCAAGGAGAAAGCTCGTGAGGAGGCCCGCAAGGCCAAGGAGGCGGCTGCCCGTGGAAAATAATCCGCGAATAAAGTTCTTTTCCCTTGTTTGTCTACCAAGAATCATTATCTTTGCTACCGATGTGGTTAAAATTGTTTAACCTGTAGGACCCATAATGACGGACGTGTCTCACCCCTTATGACGCACGTCCCTCACCTCTCATGAGACACGTCCCTCGTAGCTTATGAGACACGTCCCTAATAAACCATGACGGACGTGCCTCATTAATGACGCCACGAGTGGCTGCCTAATACGTTGATAACCAAGTATGCCTTAACGCCGCGATTCTCTCTGTCCATGAGAGGGTGGTGTTAAATAACCTTTAAGTAATTAACAGATATGTATAAATATAAGTTGATGAAGAAACGCAACCCAAAGGATGAAAGCGCCCCTCAGAAATGGTACGCTACACCTATTAGTGAATCCCCTCTGTCCGCCAAGGATACGGCACGCCAAGCTACACAGAACACGACCATTGGCCCCAAGGAACTGGAGGCCTCCATCGATCTTCTGGGTAATTATGCTCGTCAGCAGTTGCTTGCGGGTCATACTGTTCGGGTAGGTGATCTGGGCACATTGCGTATCACCTTCAAAAGCGAGGGTGTCGAGGACATTAATTTGTTTAATGCCTCGTCGATGATCAAGGAGCCCCGTATTGTCTTTACCCCAAGCAAAGAGTTCCGCGAGTCGGTGATCAACAACCTGATGTTCACGAACTGCGGGGTTCTCGAAGACGATATCAACTATGCCTCGTTGGCTGACTATAGACGAGCTAAGGGGCAGTCTGAGGAGGGTGGTGGTACGCCAGGCGGCGTTTGATCCAGCCTTTAGGCTAAAGTAGGATATATATTGAAAAGCCGGGCGCGGTAAGGGGGCGTCCGGCTTTTCTATTTATTAGATTCCGAGTTGTTTCCCGCCGATCCAGACCGACTGGAGGCGGAAGTTTTCGTCGAAGAGGATCAGGTCCGCGTCCTTGCCCCGTTCGATCGACCCTTTACGGTCGTCGATACCCATGAGGCGGGCGGGGTTGGTGGCGGCCATCCGTACGCAGTCGGCTACTGGTATTTCGGCCTTCTCGGCCATGACTTGTATCAGGCGGATGCCGCTGGCGATGCTGCCGGTCAGTGCCGAGCGATCGGCAAGTTTACAAACTCCATCCTCGACAATCATTCGTGGGTCGAGGCGCAGGTGCTCCGGACGGAGACAGGCCGCGGCGGCCATCGCGTCACTGATGAGGCTGATCCGATCAATTCCCTTGAAGGCGCAAATCAGGCGCAGGATGGCAGGCGGCACGTGAATCCCGTCCGCGACCAGCTCGACCGTCATCTCCGGCACGAGGTAAACGCTTTCGATCGTGCCCTCGTGCTTATATTCCCTTTGCTTATGGACGCCGCTCATGGCATTGTAGAAATGGGTGGCGTGGGTAAATCCTGCCTCATAAGCCCGCTTGACGGTCGGATAATCGGCTGCCGTATGGCCCAGTGAGACCAAGACGCCTTTTGAGTGGGCATAACGGGCGAACTCGAGTGCCCCGGGCAGCTCGGGCGCCGCCGTCCAGCGCTTGATGAGGCGGGTACTCTCCAGCAGCTCCTGATACTCCGCCGGATCGGGCAGCTGGATGAACCGCTCATCTTGTCCGCCCTTCAGAAGCGGGTTAATGTAATTGCCCTCGAGGTGCAGGCCCTCGATATGAGCCCCCTCATAAGGTTGGCTTACGACCGTCTCGCACGCCTTGATCGCCTGGCGGAACACGGCGGTAGGCGCGACGGCCAAGGTTGGGTAGAGCGTCGTGACTCCCTGAGTGGCATGGGCATAAGCTATGGCCCGGAAAGCCTCAGGTGTCGCCTCGGTGAAATCGTGCCCGTCTCCTCCATGCAGGTGGGTGTCTATACAGCCAGGAGCGACGTATGCCCATTGGGCGTCGATCGTTTGGGCGCCTTCGATCCCGCCTTGTTCTCGGGTGATTTCCGCTATGCGTCCCGCCTTCAGGACCAGTCGGGCTTGGCGATCGATGCCTTGGGGCGTGATCACCTTCCCGTTGACAATCTGTATCAGTCTCTCTTCCATATCATTCCACTTCTATTGGTTTAACTTTTCCGCCAGGAAACGGCCCGTATAGGATTCGGGGCAGGCGGCAATGGCCTCAGGCGTACCAGCGCAGACCAGGTGGCCACCGGCGTCTCCACCTTCGGGCCCGAGATCGATCACGTGGTCGGCCCGTTTGATCACGTCCATATTATGCTCGATGATCACGACCGTATGTCCCTTGGCGATCAGGGCGTCGAAGGCTTTGAGCAGGGTCTTGATGTCGTGGAAATGAAGTCCGGTCGTCGGCTCGTCGAAGATGAAGAGCGTTGGTTGTTGCTTCTCCTGCCCCAGGTAATAGGCCAGCTTGACCCGTTGGTTCTCGCCACCGGAGAGGGTCGACGAGGTTTGTCCCATCTTGAGGTAACCCAGCCCGACATCCTGCAGCGGCTTCAGCTTCTTGACGATCTTGCGCTCGAGTGAGCCATCGGCCGCGCTAAAGAACTCGATCGCCTGGTTGATGGTCATCTCCAGCAGGTCGTAGATGTTAGCGCCCCGGTATTCGATGTCGAGCACCTCCTGCTTGAACCGTTTGCCGTGGCAGGCGTCGCACTCGAGGGTGATATCGGCCATGAACTGCATCTCGACCGTGATCTTGCCCTCGCCCTTGCACTCCTCGCAGCGGCCACCCTCCTTGTTGAAGGAGAAATAGGCGGCGTTATAGCCCATCTGCTTCGCCAGGGGCTGCTCGGCGTAGAGCTTCCGGATCTCATCGTAGGCTCCGATATAGGTGACGGGATTCGAGCGCGAGCTCTTGCCGATCGAGTTCTGGTCGACGTACTCGACCACCTTGATACGGTCGAGGTCGCCACTGATGCCGGCGCAATCGACGTTCTGCCGGGCGGCGTCCTCGAGGTGGAGCTTAAGGCTCTCGTAAAAGATATCACGTACCAGCGTACTCTTGCCCGAACCGCTGACGCCGCTGACCACGGTCATGACGTTGAGCGGGAAACGGACGTCGATGTTCTTCAGGTTGTTCTTGCGGGCACCGCTGATCTGTATGTAGTTGTTCCATGGGCGGCGATAGGGCGGCAGCTCAATTTGCTCCTCGCCGGTCAGGTAGCGCACCGTATAGCTTTCGCTTTGGGCTGGCAGTTGATGGGCATCACCTTGGAAAACGACCTCGCCACCAAGCCGGCCCGCTTTGGGGCCGATGTCGATGATGTAGTCGGCCGCCCGGATGATCTCCTCGTCATGCTCGACGACGACGACCGTATTGCCCAGGTCCCTCAGTTGCTTGAGTACCCGTATCAACAGGTCGGTATCCCGCGAATGGAGCCCGATGCTTGGCTCATCAAGGATATAGAGCGAGCCGACGAGGCTGCTGCCCAGCGAGGTGGCCAGGTTGATTCGTTGGCTCTCACCACCGGAGAGGGTCGATGATAGACGGTCGAGCGTCAGGTAGCCCAATCCCACGTCGAGCAGGAACTGCAGGCGGTTGCGGATCTCAGTCAGTAATCGTTTACCGATTGTTTGCTCATGTTCCGTCAGCTCCAGCTCATCGAAGAAGCGCTTGGCCTCGGCGACCGGCATCGCCACGATCTGGGCGATATCCTTGCCGCCCACCTTGACATAGAGCGCTTCGGGCTTGAGGCGGGCACCTTTGCAGGCGGGACAGGTGGTCTTGCCACGGTAGCGGGCAAGCATTACCCTGTATTGTATCTTGTAGAGGTTCTCCTCGACATACTTGAAGAAGTCGTCGATGCCATGCAGGCCTCGTGCGCCATGCCACAAGAGATCTTTCTCCTTTTGGGTCAGATCATAGTAGGGGCGATGGATCGGGAAGTCGTAACGTTCGCTATTGATGATGAAGTCGCGGAGCCATTCGCCCATGACCTCGCCTTTCCAGCAGACGACGGCGCCTTGATAGACCGACAGGCTCTTGTCGGGGACAACCAGGTTTTCATCAATGCCGATCACTTTGCCGAAACCCTCGCAGGTCGGACAGGCTCCCAATGGGTTGTTGAAACTGAACATCATGTCGTTCGGCTCCTCGAAACGCATCCCGTCCGCCTCGAAGCGCTTGGAGAACTCATAGCTCTTGACGCTTCCCTCATTGAGGTAGAAGCGGACGATACAGGTCCCGTTGCCCTCGAAGAAGGCGGTCTCTGCCGAGTCGCCCAGACGGTTTCGCCATGCGGGCTCGTCGGTGACGCTCAGTCGGTCGATCAACAATTCCAGAGGGTAGGAGAGCAGCTCCTCGCTTGCCAGCACTTCCGAGATACGGTAGATGTTATCGTTGGCGAAGACCCGGGCGTAGCCCTCCTTGCGAAGGATCTCCAGCTGCTGCTGGGGCGTGCGGTCGTCGGGGATAGTGATGGGTGCGAAGAGGGCAAAGCGAGTGCCCGCCGGATAACTGAGCGCGGTCTCTACAATATCGCTTACCTGGTGCTTTTTCACCTCCGTGCCCGAGATGGGCGAGTAGGTCCGTCCGATACGGGCGAAGAGCAGGCGCAGGTACTCATAGATCTCGGTCGAGGTCCCGACAGTCGATCGTGGGTTGCGGGTGTTGACCTTCTGCTCGATGGCGATCGCGGGCGGGATGCCCTTGATGTAGTCGCATTCCGGCTTGCTCATCCGGCCCAGGAACTGCCGGGCATAGGCCGACAGGCTCTCGACGTAGCGACGTTGTCCCTCGGCGTAGAGCGTGTCGAAGGCCAGCGACGACTTTCCGCTACCCGATAATCCGGTGATGACGACCAGCTTGTCGCGTGGGATGGCCACGTCGATATTCTTCAGGTTATTGACGCGGGCACCCTTGATGAATATGGAATTGTTGTCTGGCATAGTCCTTTACTTTTATTACCTATCGCAAAGATAAGCCATATTTTTAAGACTCGAAGTCGCCCGCGACCTATATCAGCCGTGTAAGGATGGAAAATGAGGATAGTGTATTCTTAGAAAGATTCCAATTTGTTATTTCTGCTATTTTATAGTTGATATGTTGTGTATCATGTAAATACTAGGAAACAATTCGTATCTTTGAAGGCTATCTCAACATCCTTACTTTGGCCGACGAGAAACGGTGCTGGGCTGTGGCTAAGGATCGTGGCCTGGTTGATGGATTTGGGCTTTATGCTATCTCTCTCTGGGGGATTCGAGGGCGAATCACCTGTCTATAAAATCAATTTTATTTTCAGACTAAAAAAGAATGCTTATGAAAACAATTTTACATGAACGATTAAGGAGGGCATTTCCCGTTCTCCTGCTGATGGCCTCGATGCTGGTTGTCGGGGTTGGTGAGGCGAAGGCGTGGGTTGTCACTGAGCCGCAAGGAGAGACTCCAACCTTGAATGAAGTGGTCATCACCGGCCAGAAATCCTTTGTGGAGAGCCATCAAGGGGCGCATGTCATCTTGGAGCCTGAAGCAATTTATACGATTGAGCAAGAGGGTGCTTCTATCTCTAAACTGACGGTCAAGGATGGAGCGCAGTTATGTCTGCGGCAGCCGTTGACTGTTACTGATAGCGTGATCATCGAGAGTTGTGTCGAGACCGATAAGTGGACGACTTTCTGTACGCCAATCGATATGTATATACAAAATAACATGGCATACGGTCCTGGCAGTGTGCCAATCTGGTCGAAAGTGGGCTATGCGTCCAAGAGTGAGCAAGGTTGGGTAGATTATGGAGAGAAGTATTCTGTCAATAATAAGGCGCACCTATTCGTGGCGCGTGACTTGTCGCAAATGGTTTATCTCGTGAATAAGCAGCAAGGGCCGATTACCTTGAATGCTGTTGACAGCGTTAGCGCGTCGGGCAACAGGCCTGATGGAAACTGGTTCCATTTTGTGGCTAACCCTTATTGGGAGAATTTGACAGTTGATGGACGAGCTTATGTCCTTAACGAGGGCGGTACAAGTTTCGAGCTTCAGGAGGATCCGGTGATCCCACCATTCCGTTGTTATATGGTGGCAAATGAGTCGACCATGGATCGTGTGAACACGTTGCGCCTGGCGGAAGGCCTGCCAACATCGGCGGCGTCTGTTATAGCTGAGAACGCATTGCGGGTATGGACCGAGGGTGGTGCCCTTTGCTGGCAGAGCGACAAGGCGGCAGACGTGGAGATCTACTCCGTGAACGGCTCTCTGGTGGCCCGCTATGATTCGAGCGTTGGCGTGAGACGGGTGAACTTGTCTCGGGGCATTTATCTGGTGATTGCCGATGGAAAGGCTACGAAAGTGATATTGTGATTATTTATGTCTAACGGAAAAATAAATAAGAGATGAGAACATATAGAAATTTGGCCAGTCTGTTCGCGCTTTTGATCTTGTTGGCGACTAGCGTGAGGACACAGGCGCAATCGTTGACGAAATCGATACCGAAAGATCCTGAAGTCCCGCATTTCATTACCTTAAAAAGTATTGGTGACGGTAGCTTCACTGCCGAAGCAATCGTATCTATTGACGGAAAAAATGAAACTATCAAGATTGATACGATGACTACGGTAGACCTGCCCCCTGAATCGTCACTAAAATTAATCTTTAAACCCAATGAAGGCTGTGCTTTGACGAGGTTTACCTATCAGGAGGAAGGTTCTGATGAGGTGGCTATGCCAACACCGTTGATTGTTTTTCCCGCCTCATATGAAGAAAAATATTCCTTAATTTGTACCCGGACTTTGCGAGCCTATTTTGAGCCGTATCTCGGTGTTATAAAAAATGATACGATTAGTTTGGAGAATGTGACGATATGGCAGCCGATCATAGTAGATGATACCACTACTCTGCAGACATATACGTCGGTGATTAATCTTTCGGATGTGCGGGCCTCTGTCTTAACAGTGCAGGAAAGAGCGAATGCCATGTTCAATTTGAAGGGTACGAATAACTTGGATACGATTACGAATAACGGAACACTGATTTTTCAAGCAGAAAAGGACGCGACTTTGAGTGTTAAAAGGGTTATGAATAATGGCGTCTTAAGGGATTCTACCGGATTTATTAGGACTGTGGAAATAGGTGTTGAAACAGCTGCTGAAACAGGTGATATGAGTATCGAGCTTGATTATGAATCGAAAAATATAATAGAGGCAAAAGGGGATTCAGTTTTATTGCCTATGTCATATGATATCATCGATAATAGTCGTGATAATATGGCATATCTCCAAGGCTCCAAATGGCAAAAGTTGGTGGGTGATGTTTGGGAGGACCTGCCGGATCAGAAGACATTACTTCGTACTAATACTACTGCTAATAAATATGTAGCAGCGGAGAATGCTGATTACCGTTATTTGCTTAACATAAAGGTGGAAAACTCTGTTACCAAGGAGGTGAAGGGAGAAGCAACTTTGACTACTTATATGTCGGTTGTTGCTCTTAACCCAACACCCGATCCCGATCCGGACCCCGATCCTGATCCAACTCCAGACCCGGAACCGACTATCAATTTGACTCTTCCGGCAATTGAGGGAGCGACGACTACGCCTGCCGCAGGAACTTATGAGATTGAGGAGGGAGAGGGATTCTCGTTCGTGATTGTCTTGGATGAGGATTATGACCAATCCAAGCCTATAGTCAAGGTGAATGGAAAAGTCCTTGAGCCGGATGCGGATGGTGTTTATCAATTAACCCGGTTATCGGATGATGTGAACATAACAATAGAGGGCATCGTTAAGAATGAGGAAGATCCGACCTCGATTTCTGGAGCGGAGGATAACGTGACGAAAGTTTGGGCATCTCATGGTTATCTGCATATCCAGTCGTATGAGGCAGGGACGGCTTACATCATCAGCATGAACGGTAAGCTCCATAAGATCCTTACCTTGCCGGAGGGCGAGACGGTGACGGCGATGCCGCAAGGCGTTTATATCGTTCGTATCGGCGGTCAGTCCTATAAGTTACGGTTCTGATTTTTGGTTGAGGTTATTCATTAATAAAGGCGTCGTGTCAAACCAT
>ERZ827150.1727-NODE-1727-length-26284-cov-3.165999_pt1 | contig 26284 bp, 21 predicted proteins | sample MGYA00519779_ERZ827150 | MGnify/ENA primary metagenome ERZ827150 (study PRJEB31778, sample SAMEA3449267) | human gut metagenome | biome: human gut; feature: human-associated habitat; material: faeces | place: United Kingdom | collected 2010/2012 ...
AATCTGTGTCAATCTGTGTAATCTGTGGTGAATTAATTCATAACCCTACAGAAATGCACAAAACGTGACCAAGAGAAGTATAAATTGAGATTGGCATATACCTATATATTGGTAAAAGCCGGAGCGGTAACACATATTAAGTACCAGAGTTTGCGTTTTTAATATGAGATACATATCTTCGCAGCCTATTCAAATACTTGTCGATTAAGAAAGTGAATAACAGCAGAAAGAAGAGAGTAGTTATAGCGTGGGTGCTGATGATGGCACTTCTGCCGTTCTTCGTGGTGAAGGCTTTTCACCATCACGAGGACGAGCATGCTGCTTCCTGTTCCCATGCAGATCATCCGCGCCATTCGTCCGATGATTGTGCTATCTGCCACTTTTCTCTTTCTCTTTTCACGGAAGCGCAGTCTGTTGACTTCCGTTGCATCTTAACGCCCATCACATTTGAGCAGGTTGTTCATCAGGATAAGATTGTCTATACACTCTCTTATTCACATTATCTACGTGCACCTCCCATAGCTTGATTACATAATTTACATTCATGTGGAGACGGGCTTTTATAGCTTGCCTCTCATTGTTTTATTCTAATCAAGATTGTAATCAATGCGTATAGGAATTATTCCGGGCGTGCTGGGGATGTTGTGTACAACCCTTTCCGTCCATGCGCAGAAACCCGATTCAGTCCGTAATGTAGCTTTGCCTGAAGTCGTGATAGCGGAAACCTATCAACAGCTTCAGAACAAAAAGACTGCACTTACGCTCGAAGTGGCTGACAGGGATTTCTTGCGGAAACATTTCACGGGTAACTTCATGCAGGCTATGGAAAATATCCCCGGCGTGCAGGCTATGGATATCGGTTCGGGATTCTCCAAGCCGATGATTCGTGGCATGGGCTTTAATCGGGTGGCTGTATTGGAGAATGGCATCAAACAGGAAGGGCAGCAGTGGGGTGCAGACCACGGTCTGGAACTGGATGCTTTCAATGTGGATGCCGTGAATGTAATGAAAGGTCCTGCTTCGCTGCTTTATGGCAGTGACGCCATGGGCGGAGTGATTGACATTGCTCCGGTGCAGGTGCCGGCAGAGAATATGTTGTTTGGTGACGTGACGCTGTTGGGTAAGTCTGTGAACGAAACCATAGGCGCTTCACTGATGCTGGGTATCAAAAGAAATGCATGGTATACGCGGTTGCGTTACTCGGAACAGCGCTTTGGAGATTACCGTATCCCGGCAGACACGATTGTTTATCTGACTCAGAAGATGCCGGTCTACGGTCGTCGGCTGAAAAATACGGCGGGATGGGAACGTAATGTCAATTTCTTTACCCAATATCAGAAGAAAGGATATAAGTCGAATCTTGCTGTGTCCAATGTTTTTCAGAAGACGGGGTTCTTCCCCGGAGCACATGGAGTTCCCGACTTGTCACGTCTGGAAGACGACGGTGACAGCCGGAACATCGATCTTCCTTATAGTAAGGTAAATCACCTGAAAGTGACCACTCATCAGCAGTATGCCTGGGAGAAGTTTATTCTGTCGGGTGATATCGGTTATCAGAACAATCACCGCGAGGAATGGAGTGCGTTTCATACCCATTACGGAACACAACCTCTGCCGGAAACTGATCCTGACAAAGAACTGGCCTTTAATCTGAATACTTTCAGTTTTTCGGCAAAAGGACGGTGGATCGGTTCTTCTTCCTGGGAACACCGGATGGGGTGGGACTCTCAATTCCAGCGAAATACGATTTCCGGTTATTCTTTCTTGTTGCCGGAATATGATCGTTTTACTACCGGTATATCCTGGCTTACGACGTATCGTCCGGATAATACGTTATCCGTCAGTGGAGGTGTACGGTATGACTATGGTCGCATGCGTGTCTTTGCCCATGATGATCCTTACCTGGCTACTTATTTGCAGGAACAGGGATATGATGAAGAGCAGGTGGAGTTCTACCGGTGGAACAGCCGCCGGGTAAACAGGAGCTTTGGCGACTATTCTTTATCATTGGGTGTGGTATGGACGCCCTCGATGCGGCATCAGCTGAAGGTAAATGTCGGACGGAGTTTTCGTCTTCCGGGAGCTAATGAACTGGCTTCGAATGGTGTGCATCACGGCACATTCCGTCATGAACAGGGAGATGCCACACTTTCGTCCGAACAGGGTTGGCAGATGGATGCTTCTTATCAGTTGAAGTACGGGAGATGGTCCGTATATGTTTCTCCTTTCGTCAATTGGTTTAGTAATTATATCTTTCTGCGGCCTACGGGGGAATGGTCTGTCTTACCCCATACGGGACAGATTTACCGTTATACGCAGACGGAAACCTTGTTTGCCGGAGCGGAGGCGAGTGTGGAACTAACTGTTTTGCCCACTCTCAACTACCGTATATCCGGTGAGTATGTCTATACCTACAATTGTGATGAACGTATTCCTTTGAGTTTTTCTCCGCCTGCCACGCTGCGCAACACGCTCACCTGGCAAAGGAAGCGGTATATGCTTTATGCCGAATGGCAGAGCATAACCAAGCAAAATCGTGTGGATCGTAATGAAGACCGCACGCCGGGTGCAAACCTCTTTCATATAGCTGGCTCTCTTGATTTACCCGTTGCCGGAACGGAAGTGGAGATTACTCTGACTGTCCGTAATTTATTCAATACGCGGTATTACAATCATCTCAGTTTTTATCGGAAAGTGGAGATTCCCGAACCGGGGCGAAACTTTCAATTATTAATTAAAGTACCATTTAAAAAATTATTCAAATGAAAACAAGATTTTATTTCCCGATGATTATTTCCCTTTTAGTGATAAGTGTTTCATTACTTACTGCTTGCGGAGACAGTGACAATCCGCTTAGTGATACTACAAAACCGGTGATTGATCTTAAATCGCCTGCCGAAGGCGGAGTGCTGGCAATAGGCAGTGAACACGGAGTACATTTTGAGATGGACTTATCGGATGATGTCATGTTGAAATCGTACAAGATAGAGATTCACAATAACTTCGACCATCATTCGCATGATACCCGCACTGCTGAGACGACTGTTGATTTCACCTTTAATAAGTCTTACGATGTTTCGGAACAAAGAACGGCTCATATCCATCATCATGATATTGTGATACCGGCTAATGCCACTCCGGGAGATTACCACCTGATGGTTTACTGTACGGATGCTGCCGGAAACGAGGCGCATGTCGCACGCAATATCGTGTTGAGTGCGACGGGAGGAGATGACGGACATCACGAAGAATAACGGTTTACGCTGGTTTTATTCGATATATCGAACAATATTGTAAGTAGATGTTCATAATTAGTTCACATAATGACAGGCGGATAAATGATAATTTATCGGCGAGGGAATGGGTACGCGGACTACGCGGATAAGGCGGACGAACGCGGACTTTAATCTTTTAGACGCGGATGACACGGATGACGCGGATTTTTAAAGCTGCGCTATACATACCGGCATATCACACCGAAGGAAAAAAGAATCCGCGTCATCCGCGTCATCCGCGTCTGAAAAATTACTTGCATGCCGAAGGGAAACCTTGCTCCAGCGCTACGCCGATAAATTATCATTTATAGTGCAAACTAATTATGAACATCTACTTATTATTTTTATTCGATATATCGAATGAAACGCAAACTCTGGTACAACAAAAGCAAAGTATTGTATTAGGTGCTTTCTTTATTTTTGCCTACTTTTGCATAGAAAATAAAGATGAATATGGAAAATCAGAGACCTTTAATATTGGTTTCCAATGACGATGGTGTCATTGCAAAAGGCATTAGTGAGTTGGTTAAGTTTCTTCGTCCGCTGGGAGAAATAGTTGTGATGGCGCCGGATGCGCCGCGTTCGGGTAGTGCAAGTGCGCTGACTGTAACGGAACCCATTCATTACCAGTTGGTTCGTAAGGATGTAGGGCTGACAGTTTATAAATGTTCCGGTACTCCGGTAGACTGCATAAAACTTGCCTTGCATACGGTGCTCGACCGCAAACCCGATCTGATAGTCGGTGGTATCAATCACGGCGATAACTCTGCCGTGAATGTGCATTATTCCGGTACGATGGGAGTGGTAATTGAAGGTTGCCTGAAAGGTGTGCCTTCCATTGGTTTCTCTCTTTGCTGTCATGATCCGAATCCTGATTTTGAGCCTTCCGGTCATTATATCCGTGAGATAGCCCGTCAGGTTTTGGAAAAGGGGTTGCCTCCGTTGACTTGCCTCAATGTAAATTTCCCCAATGTACGGGAACTCAAGGGAGTTAAAGTCTGCGAACAGTCCAAAGGACAGTGGACCAATGAATGGGAGAATTTTGCGCATCGCGGTGATACCCATTACTACTGGCTGACCGGTGAGTTCCAGAATACCGATTCCGATAATGAAAAGAATGATCATTGGGCACTCGATAACGGCTATGTAGCTATTACTCCGACTAAGGTAGATGTTACGGCTTACGAACTTATAGATGAACTGCAAAGCTGGTTTTGAAGAAGTTGAGAGTTGAGAATTGAAAGTTGAGAATTAGCTGCGCTATGATGCTGCATAATAATTCTCAACTCTCAACTTCCCCAACTCTCAACTTCATAAAATTTTTAATTTTATGAAGTATTACTTGATTGTCGGTGAAGCTTCCGGTGATTTACACGCATCTCACCTGATGGCTGCTTTGAAGGTTGAAGATCCGCAGGCGGAATTCCGTTTCTTCGGAGGCGACCTGATGGCAGCAGTGGGTGGAACGATGGTGAAGCACTATAAGGAGCTGGCTTATATGGGCTTTATCCCGGTGTTACTGCATTTGCGCACAATTTTTGCCAACATGAAACGCTGCAAGGAGGATATCGTGGCATGGCAGCCGGATGTAGTGATACTGGTAGATTATCCCGGTTTTAACCTGAATATTGCCAAGTTCCTGCGAGCCAAGACGCAAATCCCGGTCTATTATTATATCTCTCCGAAGATATGGGCGTGGAAAGAATACCGTATCAAGAATATCAAGCGGGATGTGGATGAATTGTTTTCCATTCTGCCGTTCGAGGTGGAGTTTTTTGAAGGCAAGCATCATTATCCGATACATTATGTAGGCAATCCTACGGTAGATGAAGTGACTGCTTTCCGTGCGGAACATCCTGAAACGTACGATGATTTTATTCGTGAGACCGGATTGGAGTCTAAGCCGATAATCGCTTTACTGGCGGGTAGCCGGAAGCAGGAGATAAAAGATAACCTGCCCGATATGCTTCGTGCAGCTTCTGCTTTTCCTGAATACCAATTGGTTTTGGCCGGTGCACCCGGTATTTCTCCTGACTATTATCATGAATATATAGGAGGTGCGAAAGTAAAGATCCTTTTCGGACAAACCTATCGTTTGCTGCAACAGGCTGAAGCTGCATTGGTAACTTCGGGAACTGCTACGCTGGAAACGGCCTTGTTCCGGGTGCCGCAGGCTGTTTGCTATCATACGCCGATAGGAAAGGTCATTTCGTTCCTGCGCCGTCATATACTGACGGTAAAGTATATTTCATTGGTGAATCTTATTGCAAACCGTGAAGTGGTGAAAGAGCTCGTGGCTGATACGATGACAGTAGAGCAGGCCCGTGCCGAACTGGAACGTATCTTATATAATAAGGAGTATCGGCAACGAATGCTCGAAGGCTATGAGTACATGGCATCGCGTCTGGGAGATGCCGGTGCGCCGAAGCATGCTGCACAAGAAATGATACGCCTGTTACACCTGCATTATTGTAGTGGGAGCTAAAGGAGTAGAGGAGTTACATAATGAAAGTCTTTTTGCTTCAAAAGGCTATAAAATAGTTAAAAGAGATAAAGCCGGTGCAGTAAATGCCCGGCTTTCGTATTTTATAGTCAGAATACACGAAAGATTATGAACTAACAATTTTTACGAAAACAAGCAAAAGGACTTTGATTATGAAGAGATTACATTGGCTATTTTTTATGATGTGCTTGGCAGTACTACCTGCGTTGCAATCATGCGATGATTTAGATGACGGATACTCTATCGGTGATTTCTCTTATCCGAATTGGAGCACCGTACGCGTGAAGGGGAATACTTTCTATCTGGAAAGTGACACTTGGGGAACGCTTTGGCCTATTAATACTAATATGGGTTGGTATCAGCCTGTAGACGGGCAGCGTATAATAACAATCTTTAATCCCATCTATGATAATTATGAAGGATATGATCATGCCGTGAAGATTGAGAAGATCTGGCATGCCCTGACGAAAAGTGTGGAACCGCTGACATCGGAGAATGACGAAGAATATGGTAATGATCCGGTATTTATTTATAAAGGGGATATCACTATCAGTGGGGGATATATGAACATTATCTTTATGCAGAATCTGCCGAAGAATTCGGGTACGAAACATCGTATCAGTCTGGTACAACGTGCAGAAGATGCCGAGGTTCCTTTAGCAGAAGAAGGTAATGATGACGGATATATCCATCTGGAGCTTCGATACAATGATTATGATGACCTGAGTGGAGTTCGTGCTCCCGGATTAGTGTCGTTCAATCTGAAAGAATTGAATATAACTTCTGAAACGAAAGGTATCAAGTTAAAGCTGAATTCAGAAGTAAACGATGAAGTCGAAATTACCTTTGAAAAACAATCGGATAATTCCGCAAAAGTTTCTAACTTAGATTTCTCAAAGATGCAATTGAAGTAAAGTAAAGTGTTTTGTGTGTGAGGCCGGGTGAATGTGAATTCCTCCGGCCTTTTTTTATTTCATCAACATTAAAACGTAGAGGTAAACCACTGCTGCGGGGATTGCCAGTAAAGCACTGTCGAAACGGTCGAGCATTCCACCGTGGCCGGGTAGGATGTGACCCGAATCTTTGATGCCTAACTGACGCTTCATTAGCGATTCCGTTAGGTCACCCCAAGTACCGAAGATGACAACAACCAGTGCCAGTCCGGCCCATTCCCAAACAGACAGGAATGAGAAGTAGTGGGCGAATACGAATGAAGAAGCAATAGAGAACACACCACCACCGATGCTTCCTTCCCATGACTTCTTGGGGGAAATACGTTCGAACAAACGATGCTTGCCGATTAACGAGCCTACACAATATGCTCCAGTGTCACTCAGCCATATAAATACAAAGATGGAAAGTGGTAGGATGGGATTGTAGGTCACGCTGCTTTCTGCCGGGTTATATTGGAAAGCCAATACGTTGAGCAATGCAAACGGTAATGCTACATACAGCTGGCTTAACATGGAAAAGGCCCAGTTGCCAATGGGATTCTTCTTTTTCAGATACAGTTCTGTAATTATCAGGTAAAGCAGTAATGCCAGATAAGGCAGAAATACCTGGGCTCCGATAGTAGATTGACAAAAGCCCATTACGGCCAAGAAGAGATAAGCGCCTCCCAAAGCGGTAATTGTTTTATTGATTTGTACTTCACCGTTTTGGTTTATCAGGTGGGCAAATTCGTGTACGCTCAGTGCACCGATAATGGTGAACAGGATACCGAATGAAAGGGGGCTGTATAGGATACAGCCCACCAATACTACTACGAATAACACACCTGTGATGGCGCGTTTTAAGAAATTGCTTTTCACGGTAATTCCGTTTTTTAGTTCTTTATTCTTTTGCGGGTCGTTCTACAGAAACTTTGGTACCTTCTGCTGAAACCTTTGTTTTGCCGGTTTCTGTTCCGCCTTCAACATTGTTTTCTTCTTCCGCTTTTACTTCTTTTTCGCTCTCCACAGCTTCTTTGGCAGCTGCGTCTTCAGCTTTCTTAAGTTCTTCCGAAATCTTGTTTGCACTGATTTCTTCAGAACGGGAAGCCCAAGGACGTTTTCCGAAGATTTCTTCCACATCTTCTGCAAAGATAACTTCTTTATCTATCAGCAACTGTGACAGTTTGGCGTGCCCATCCCTATGTTCGGAAAGTATTTTCTTTGCACGTTCGTACTGTTCGTTCACCATATTCTTCACTTCTTCGTCAATCAGTTCAGCAGTTTTTTCGCTGTACGGACGATTGAAAGAATATTCATCGTTACTGTAATAACAGAGGTTGGGCAACTTTTCACTCATTCCGAGGTAGGCAATCATGCCGAAAGCCTGTTTCGTAACACGTTCCAGGTCATTCATGGCACCGGTCGAAATACGTCCCAGGAACAAATCCTCAGCGGCACGTCCACCCAATGTGGCGCACATCTCATCAAGCATTTGTTCTTTGGTGGTAATCTGGCGTTCTTCGGGCAAATACCAGGCAGCGCCCAGTGCACGTCCGCGTGGAACAATCGTTACTTTAATCAACGGATTGGCATATTCCAGTAACCAGGAGATGGAAGCATGTCCTGCCTCGTGGATAGCGATGGAACGACGTTCCGCTTCCGTGGTGATTTTCGTCTTCTTCTCCAGACCACCAACAATACGGTCTACAGCATCGAGGAAATCTTGTTTGCCTACGAACTTTTTGCCGTGGCGGGCAGCGATCAGTGCAGCCTCATTGCAGACATTGGCGATATCGGCACCGGAGAAGCCCGGGGTTTGGCGTGCCAACAGGTCTACGTCTACTGTATTATCTATTTTGATGGGGCGTAAGTGTACGCCGAATACTTCCTTACGTTCGTTGAGGTCGGGAAGGTCTACATGAATCTGGCGGTCAAAACGTCCGGCACGCAGCAAGGCTTTGTCCAAAACGTCTACACGGTTGGTAGCAGCCAGGATGATTACACCGCTGTTGGAACCGAAACCGTCCATTTCTGTCAATAACTGGTTCAATGTGTTTTCGCGTTCATCATTTCCACCCATTGCGGCAGCTTTGGCGCGGGCACGACCTACGGCGTCAATTTCATCAATGAACACGATACAGGGGGCTTTTTCTTTGGCTTGGCGGAACAAATCACGTACACGTGATGCACCTACACCGACAAACATTTCCACAAAGTCGGAACCAGCCAGTGAGAAGAACGGTACGTTGGCCTCGCCTGCCACAGCTTTGGCAAGCAGGGTCTTACCGGTTCCCGGAGGGCCGACAAGCAGCGCACCCTTCGGCAGCTTCGCACCGATATCCAGATATTTCTTTGGATTGTGAAGGAAATCAACCATCTCTGTCAGAGACTCTTTTGCTTCTTTCTCACCGGCTACATCCGCAAAGGTAACGCCCGTCTTCTTCTCAACGTAGATCTTCGCATTGGCTCTGCCTACACCGCCGCTTCGTTTCATGATCATCGACAACAGCAGATAGAATGCAACGATCATCACGATATAAGAAATGATCGTACCGACCATAGCACTTCCACTCTCATCTACACCTTCATATTCTGTTCCATATTTGGTCTTTGCCTGACGAAGCTTCTCTGCCAGACTGTCATCCGATATCCTGGTTGCTGTATATTTGGTCTTACTGATCAGCTTATCATCAGCATTATTTTCAAATACGATCTTGCTTCCGTAGATCTTTACAGAACCAACCTCACCCTTATCCAACATCTCGATAAACTGACCATATGTGACTTCCTCTTCTCTGCCGGATGACACCCGGTCAAATACGCGCCAGAATAAAAATGTCAGTAAAATGGAAATAACCAGGATCACAATGATCGAGCGGTTGTTTTTTCCTTTATTTCCATTATTATTGTTATTATTGCTGTTGTTATTATTGTTACTGTTTTCCGGTAAATTATTGTCCAATCGGAACCTCCTTTTATACAGTTCTTATACTGTATCTTTCTTTTGTATGTATTTCTGATAATTTCGCATTCATTATAGACATATTCTTTTTTGCTTGCAATATAATAGCATTTTTGTTCATGAAGATTTAACCTTTTTATTGCTCTACATACATATCAACGTACAGATAGCCTCCCAGACGTGAAACCGATATCTCCCATTCTCCAATATGTACTTCTGTATAATTATTTCCCGTTTCATCTGATGTATCCGTCGCATCACGCAAAGTATGGAGCCCTGCTATAATAGAATCGTAACCACTTCCGGATTCCAGATCCGGTTCATCAAGAGCATTTGCAATTATCGTATATATATCATCCATACGGTAATAATCATTGTCATCCTGAATCTTCTGTGCGATCATCAATGAATGGATTCTGTCAGAGTTATAATCTCCATAGACCGCAACACGAAGGAATCCCATATCTGCATAAAATGAATCTTTTTTCTCATAGCAGGTATTTCCATCGTCATACTTATAGAGTCCAAGATATCTGCCATACTCATCCGCCTGCAGATCGATTCCCATATTCTGCGCGCCTGCAAGCATATCAGATTCAAAATCCGCCATGGCTGTGCCATCATAATGACCAACCAGAGTACATTCCCCGCCATCCTCTGACACTTCTTCTGCTGAAAGTGCCGTGTAATAATTACCTTCTGTTCCCTGTTTTTCTCCGGGAGAAGTATAATACATATAGCCGTCCGGAGCAACAAGTGAAGCATCATCTATGTCTTCGTTGTCCCATTCCGTATCCTGATCCATATAAGTATCATCTTCTATATACTCTTCTTCTGTATCTGCCTCATACGAATCATCCTTTATATGATCAAATATGACCGGTAAAAATTCGCAGCATAAACCAATAATGACACCGATAATAGCAAGCGCAGATGCTTTCTTTTTCTTATTTCCTGTATTATATGAAGTTCCCGGTGCACGATTCTGCCAGGATTTCCATTCTCCCTCTGTCGATTTAGTCTGTCCGTTCTGTATGTCAGAATATGCTTTCTGTTTCTCCTTCCGGTTGTAATCTTCGTTATGATCAGATCCGAATCCGTCATGAAAATCCTTTCGCTCATCCCTGTCGAATTCAAATTCATCATGGCAGTCAGATACAGTATCTTCTACCTCCATCTTATCCGCACTATAATCATAGACATCTCCGTCAAAATTATAATCTCGCTGATAATCTACATCACTTCGTCTTTCATTCAGATAAAATGTATGATTATTCTCGATTGGAGTAACAAACCGCTTACATGTCTTGCAAAAATTAATACTATTTACCGAACTGTCACAAATCGGGCAAAGCTTTGTACCCATATACCGCACCTCTTTTCAAACAAATGTACTTCTGTCGTTTACTTTAAAGCCTTTTCCATATTTCGTCAACACCGGAAATGAATGGTGCAGCTTATTTCTCCGTGCTTGACACTCTACTATAAACTATCTATTATTATCTGAGAAAGAAGGTCAAGACAATGCCAGGATTTTTGATGCACCTCGTAGAAGGCGAAATGATTTTAAATAATTTAAAAAAACAAATAAATATATCTAAGACATTTACAGAAGAATTCATGCTTGGATGCATCCTTCCCGATGTCACATCGGATAAAGAGCGAACGCATTTCCGTCCATTATACCAGAAATATCAGATCACGAAATATCCGGACATGACAGCGGTTTATGCTCTGTATGGGAATCAGGAGCTTTCTCCTATCGATCTGGGGATTCTTGCTCATTTACAACTGGATGCCAGTTATGTGACGGATTTCTGGCAGCATTTTTTTGTCTTTGAAGATGAATCCGGTGCTCCCTCTGTCGATACCAGGCATCCCTTATTTGTAAGGCTTCTCAAAGGGCAGGAGGCACGAATCCCGCTTGCGGACTTCTTCTCTGACAAATGGTTCTATGGCGAGTATGACCGGATCAATCCTGTTCTGAACAGACAGTTTCATCCATTTGTCCCGGATCATGTATCATACCGGGCGGAAGATATACATATCAAAGAATGTATACCCGAAGATGCCGGAATGATAAAAACAAGTTTATCGGCATATGTCGGAACCGCGGAGGCAATCGTGTCTGAAGATCAGGCCGCATTCGGCTCTGGTAATCAGGCGGTCTGCTCTAATACACAGAACTCTTCTGATGATTGTGAGACAAAAATCTTTCCTTATAAGAATATCATCTCCTTTTTACAGGATCAGGCAGACAATTATCTGGCAATTCCCTATATGAAAAACATCTTATGTAAATAACATCCGTATGCCTAACGGCAAGCATTATAAACTATAGAATAATCATATATAAATAAAACTCCATCCACAGCAGTTTCTATTCTATCTGAATATGATCCGCTATGGATGGAGTTTTTTATAAAGTTTTCATCTATTTGATTTTTGCTTTTATAACCTTTGTATAAGCACCATAGGTTTTCTTGCCCTTATATGTCTTATACGCTCTGACTTTGAAATAACAGGTCTTACCTTTCTTTAATTTCTTCTTGGTAAGTGTTAATTTCTTTGTCTGACCGATCTTCTTATATTTGCCCTTCTTGGACGTAGCCATGTAGACTTCATAACCATCGGCTCTCTTTGTCTTCTTCCAGCTTACTACACAGGTCTTTGTCTTCTTGGATACTGCCTTTGTCTTCTTAACAGCACCCGGCTTTGTAACAAATGTGTATGCTGTGCCGGAACCTTTGATCTTGGTCTTGCCTGACAATTTGTAAGCATAGATCGTGTATGTATACTTGGTTGCTGATTTCAGCTTTGTTGCTTTATAAGAAACTGTTTTTGAACTTACAGTCTTCACAAGCTTCGACTTTCCGGTCGATGGATTCTTCCTGTAAATCATATAACCGGATGCGCCTGATACCTTCTTCCATTTCAGGGTTGCAGATGTTGTCTTTACACTCTTTACACTGATTCCTTTTACCTTACCCGGCTTTGTTACAGTAGGTGTAACAGGCTTTGCTGCTGCCTTGATCGTAAATGTCGCCGAAGCGCTTCCAACATAATTACCCTGACCTGTAACCGTAACAGTTGCCGTTCCAACATTTACATTATTGCTATATGCTATGGTGTAAGCTGATGCCGGAAGAACCGCTCCGTTTAACACTACTGTTATACTTGGTATCAATGCCTGTCCGGTATAGGTCTGATCTGCAACTGTTATCACAGCGGATGACAGATTGATCTTCTCCGGTGTTGGATCATTCTTCTTTACAATCGTAAAGCTTCCGGTATAGGTTCCGGTATAATTGCCCTGACCTTTTATCGTGATCGTAGCTGTTCCCGGATTTGTATTATTGCTGTAGGAAACTGTATAGTCCTTATCCTTTGTAAGTTCTACAGCTTCTCCATCCATTACAGTTACTCCCGGTCTACATTCTGCACCGGTATAATCAACACTTGAAGAATAATGAACCTGACATTCTGTGATATTCTTTGGTGTGATCTCGTAAGTTCCTGATGCTGTACCTGAGTAATCTCCACAGCCTTCTACAGTTATCGTAGCCGTACCTGCACCTATATTATCCTTTACTGCTACAATTGTATATGATGTATTATCAAGTACCGTTCCATCTGCTAATTTTACAGTGATATCCGTTTTTTCCGGTGTCTGTACACTTCCGTTATATACAAATGTCTTATTTACCGTTACTGTGGCACCGGTAATATTAATAATGTCCTTACTGATCTCAAACTCTTTGGTAAACTGACCTGTATAGTTACCCATACCTTTGACAATAGCTTTTGCCTTTGAATATTCCGTTGTTACAGCTGTATTGTTCTCGTAGGTAACAGTATAATCATTTCCAGTCAGTTCTTTACTTCCATCATAAACTCTGACTGGAGGCTTACATTCCTTACCATCCTCATAGGATACCTTTGAGGCACATCTCACATCAATGCTGCTATCCTGTAAGTTCTTAGCCGCAATCGTGAAATTGCCTGTCATTGTCCCGGTGTAGTTATCAATACCTGCAACTGTAACTGTGGCTGTACCTGCATTTGTATTATTATCATAGCGTGTGATCGTGTAGTCACCTGAACTTAACTGTCTGCCATTTACGCTGACTGTAAGATCAGATGCCTGCGGCTCCCATGCCTTTCCATTATAGGTATAAGAACGATTAACATTTACTGTTGCTCCGGCTATACTCTGCGGGTTGATCGTAAAGTATACTGTCTTCTGACCGGTATAATTATTCACACCTTCGATGACTATTGATCCGGCATCCTTGCCGGCATTGATATTCTCTCCATAGGACACAATCTTATAATCAGCCCATTGCTGAAGATTATTTCCGTTTCCGGTTACCTTAATATCAGATGTCTCAGGCTGTATCTGAGCTCCTGTATAGGTTGCATCTGCTACTTTACAAATAATATCTGCTGCCGTAATTGACTTTCTCCGGATCTCAAAAGACTTTGATATGATTCCGGTATAATGATTCGTCTTACCTGTGATCGTTGCCGTTGCTGTACCTGCCGCCGTATTATTAGCATACTGTACCCTCAGTTCAGACAGATCTGTAATCTTCTTTCCTGACTTTGTCGTGATCATCTTCACAACCGGAATGATCGCATCCCCTGTATACTCAAATGTATCCTTTTCCAGTTCTGCTACTGCTCCTGTAAGGTCAATTGCCGTGATCTCGAATGTTACTTCTCTTGTTCCTGCAAATGCATCTTTACCGGTGAGCTTCACAGTAATTACTGAACCGACTTCATATCCTTTGGTCTTATTTATCACAGCTACATCATAAGATTCTTCTTCTGCCAGAAGCTTTCCGTTCTGTGTCACTGTTATAACCGGTGTTACTTCCTTTCCACCATCATATTCCAGATCTGATGCATTAACCTTAATGGAACTGTCATTAATATCTGTTCTGTTTCTTGTGATCTCAAAGTAATAGGTCTTAGTTCCTGTGAAATTACCTGTACCTGTTACATTAATCTCCGCTTTTGTGGTTTCATCCTGATTGTTATTATAAGTAACTGTGTAATCGATTCCTTTTACAAGGGTGTAATTGCCGAGTTTCAAAGTGATCTCCGGCGTAATTGTCTGTCCGTTATTCCACATCATTTTTCCGGAATATTCGGCGGTACAACTATCAATCGTTGCTTTCTCGATCGTGAAATCTCCTGATGCCGAACCACTATATCCGTTTTTACCTGTTACAATTACTGTAGCTGTTCCCGCATCTTTATTATTTGTATACTCAACTGTATAATACTGCGAAGCCAGTGTCTTGCCATCCAATACAACAGATATCCGATCAGCTGATGGTGCAAATGCCGAACCAGCATATATCTGTGCCGGAACCGTTACCCTGGCTCCTGCAATACTCTTACTTACAATATTAAATGTCTTTACTGCATTACCTGTATAGTTGCCTGTTCCTGTAAACCGGATCGTCGCTGTTCCGACATTTATGTTATCTGTATAATCTGCTGTATAGTCAATTCCTTTTACAAGGGTTCTTCCGGCAATTGTCAGTGTCGGTTCCGGCTTGATCTCATTTTCGGTAAATGTCTGATCTGGAATAGCACTGATCGTACAGGTGTCGTCTGAAAGAGTTGCTTTCTTGATCGTAAAGGTTGTACTTGCAGTTCCTGTATAATTACTATTTGTACTCTTTGGTTTTACTGTAATCGTAGCTGTTCCTGCATCTACATTATTTGTATATGTAACATCAAAAGCATTCAGATCAGTTATTGTTGTTCCATCTTCCGTTACAATGCTTGTAACCTTAGGTTTTTTTGCAGATCCATTATAGATATTATCATATTCTGCATATTTAACGGTTGCACTATCAATAGAAACGGAAGTGATCATATACAACAGGTCTATATGATCTGTATAATTACCTTTACCAGTGATCACCACAACGTACGATCCCGCTTTTACCGGATTCGATGAACTATACTGGATCGTATAATCTTCATTCTCAACCAGAGTAATGTTTCCATAAATTACAGATATCTTTGGTATAATCGCCGAACCGGTATATGCGAATTTCTGACCGGATACCAGACCTTTCACGGTACAAACCCGATTAATATTCGCTGCATTGATCTTGAACTCAATCAAACGGGTTCCTGCACAGGTCTGTTTATTTCCTGTCAATGTGATCTGACCATAACCAACATTCTTGTTCTCCCCGTAAGTAACGGTATAATCCTTATCCTTTGTAAAGGTCTGACCTGCTATCGTTATCGTACTTACATCCGGAGTGATCTGTTTTCCTGTATATGTCTGATCCGATATTGTAAGAGACGCATCTTTAACATTTGGAAGTGGTGATGTGATCGTAAAGTATGATGTCACACTTCCTGTATAATTTCCTTTAAATGTAACAATAACTTTAGCCTTATCACCAGCATCTATATTATCCTTATAATCTACTGCATAATCTTTTCCGGTTTCCAAGGTTATTCCATTTACAACTACAACTGTTACAGCAGGCTTAAACGCCTCACCATTATACTCATATTCCGTTTGTGCCAGTGTCACCTGTGCGGACTGTGACACATCAAGTGGCAGCACCCGATATGTACCTGTTGCAGTTCCTGTATAATTAGAATCTGCCTTTGCTGTGATCGTAAATGAATAATTGTCTCCAACTTCTGTAGGACGTGTAGGATAACTGATCGTATAATCTGTACCATATGTTCCACCAGTTAATTCTTTTCCCGATGCTGTATCTGTAACAGTAATTACAGGTGATGAAACATTAGAACCATATGCATATGTCACATCACTTGCTGTAACCTTAATGGTCGGATCACTCAAATCCTTTTTATTGATCGTAAAGTTCTTTTCTACCGAGCCTGTATAATCACCCATTCCACTGATAACTGCAGTTGCAGTCATTGTACCAACATTTATGTTATTTCGATATTGAACCGTATAATCCTTATCCTTTTTCAATGTCGTACCGGCATAGACAACTTTTACATCCGGAGTCACCGCTGCCCCGGTATAAGTTGCATCCGATACTTTGATATCCGCCTGGGAAATATCCTGATTCTTTCCGGCATCACTGATCATAAATTCTTTCTCAACCGAACCAGAATAATTACCTTTTCCTGTGATCACTACTTTCACGGTTCCCGGCTGTATATTATCATGAGCTGCATCGCCATATGTAACTGTATAATCTGTACCCTCTTCCAATGTTCCATCAACTGTTGCTGTTGGATAATATGTTCTGAATCTGGAATCCTCTATTGTAATCTTTGGTGCCTTTGCTGTTCCATCATAGGTACAATTCGTATATTCCATGGTGATATTCTCGGACGCAATATCTGCCTTTACTACCTGCCAAGGTATTTTCTTACTATAAGAAGAAGCCGATGACCAGTTAGAGCCTGATTTTCCTGTAATAACAAGATTGCCACTTTTTCCAACTCCTTTTAATGTGTTTCCCTTTGTCAATGTATAATCCTTATTTTCAGTTAACTTTTTTCCTCCATAGGATACTTTATCAATAAGTGGATTCATTACTCCCGGTTTTACATATGGCACATACAGGATCGATCCTGTACTGTTATAATATGCATCACCTTTAAAAGCAACGTCAGCTTTTGAAATATCGCCCTCTATAATATGAAAATATGCATACTGAGAACCTGTATATCCCCGACTCTCAATACCATAGATCCAGATCTCAGCTGATTCTGTTCCCTTTCGAAGCTCTACATTATCCTTATATTCAACCGTATAACAATTCGGGCTGATCGTCTGTCCATTCACGGTAACAGAAATTTCCGGTTCAATCGGAGAACCTGTATACCGGAAATTCCCTGTGCTATTTGTCAAATTAATTTTTACGTTATTCGTGTCTTCATCACTCAGATCGATCAAGTCTGCCGCCTGTACGGTTTCTCCGGCACCTGCCGCCAGCCCTCCCCACTGGAATACTGTCACTGCTACCATTACAATGGTTAGCAGCCACGCCGTTACGAATCTTACACATTTTTTCATATTATGCAACCCTCCATGTCTTCGTTTGTCTGCGGAACAGACCGCCCTGTAAAATAAAAATTCCAAATACGGAAAATCCGCAAAATCTAGGTCAATTTTACCATTTTTCCGATCTTGCTTCAATCCGCATTTGGAACATTTTTACAAATTATTCTTTTTCTGTATAAAATACCCGGATCAATAAATCAACCAACGCTTCCTGATCCAGTTTGTATTCATCAAAATATGTGTTTCTCTCGTATTTACCCGGAAGATCTGTCACATCCGACTCCGTCACATTCAGATCAATACCATGCATCCGATAATATAAATACAGGATATCATTCCGATCCAGATTTGTCTGCATATATGGTTTTGCCGCTTCATATACAACCTTTGCTTCTTTCCTGCTATCTCCATAAAGCTGCAGGAAACGCTCAATCCATAAAGTAAGATACTGTTCCTGTCTTGCCATCCGGTTTGCATGTTCCCCAAGAGTCTCCACTCTGGTCGCCATCTTCTCTACATACTTATATGCATCTTCATCTTCAAGCGTCACTGTATCCTTGGCAAATACATTCTCACTCACCGTATCTTTGGCATATAGGGTAACACCTTTTACCGCGTCATTGATATCCGCAATTCCTTCCATATCAAGTGCGATATAGCCATGGATTGGAAGATCGTAGAGCATCTCTGAAATCTTCTTTGTGAAATTCTGACAGCTTATCGTCCCGCCATCTGCATATCCATAGGCAAGCCCCACCTGCATCGTATCAGTCAGCGCGACCTCGCCCTTCGTTGTACAGATATCGACATCCGTCATGCTGTCCCGGTTAATATCGATCACATCCAGTTTTCCTGTCTTTTTATTAAATACAAACAGGAAACACATATCAACCCTTCCACCATACCGTACATATTCCGATCCATTTGCATCGGAATATGTCAATTCATCATCCCTGTCTCTGGTATCGGTTTCTTCCGTTGTCTCTTCCCCATACAGATTCAGGTCATCGGAAGAATCCTCTTTGGGCGCCTGATACTCACTGTTATCTACGCCAAATACAAGGATCGATATAATGTCTTTATTATATACATAATTTTTTCCATTATAGGTTACCGAAGTAGAATGCGAACCATCCTCATGAAAACTGATGATCTCCGATGCTGCATTTGCTGCCAGCTGTTTCTTTCCCTGATTTATCATCCAAGCCAGAATGGCTGTCGGTATTCCGACCAGAACAAGGATCGCCACAAATGTGCCAACAATTATTTTCTTCTTCAGACTCCACGGATCACGCAGCTTTTTCGGTCCCATTCGCTTATGTTCCCGCGCACGTACATACAGATCCTCATCTGTACTTTTCTCAATATCTCTTTTTTGATTCTGAGTTTTTTCTCTGAACGAAGTTTCGTTCTGATTTTCCGCTTTCTTTTGAAAAAAATTCTTTTTTATATCTTCGGTTCGGATTCCTTCCGCTGCAATCTCATCCTGCGCTTCCTGTACGATCTCTTTAATCAACAGATCAACAGCTTCTTCACCTGTCTGAGGAGCCGAGTCAGCAGCCGGTTCTTCCTGCCGGCTGACCGGACTGCTACTTTCGGTTTCCTGTTTTACTTCTGGCTCTTTTTCTTCTGACTGTCCATCCTGCAATGCTTCTGCAAGCCGGATCGCTTCTAACAGCTTCTCGTCAAATAAATCTTCCATATAACAACCTTATGCATACAGTGGATATTTCTCTACAATACTCTTAACAAGAGCTTCTGCTCTTGCCTTATCATCATCAATAACTGCTGCCTTGATAGCCTCGGCAATTGTCTCCATATCAGCTTCATTTGCACCTCTGGTTGTAACTGCAGGTGTTCCAATACGGATACCGCTTGTTACAAACGGAGATTTTGGATCATTTGGTACTGTGTTCTTATTTACAGTGATATGAACCTCATCCAAAAGCTTCTCTACTTCCTTACCGGTACGGTCCAGATTCTGAAGATCTACCAGCATAAGGTGGTTATCTGTTCCGCCTGATACGATATTGAAGCCTCTTGCCATTAATGCAGAGGCGAGTGCTGCTGCATTCTTTACAACCTGTGCCTGATACTCCTTATATTCCGGCTGTAATGCTTCCTTTAAACATACTGCCTTACCTGCGATGACATGCATCAGAGGTCCACCCTGGATACCAGGGAATACTGCCTTATTGAAGTTGAATTTCTCATTGATCTCGTTGCTGCACATGATCATACCACCTCTAGGTCCGCGAAGTGTCTTATGTGTAGTAGTTGTTGTAACATGTGCATATGGAATCGGGCTCATATGAAGTCCTGCTGCTACAAGACCTGCGATATGTGCCATATCTACCATCAGATATGCACCAACCTCATCTGCGATCTCACGGAATCTCTTGAAATCGATTGCTCTTGCATATGCTGATGCACCTGCTACGATCAGCTTTGGCTTGCATTCCTTTGCGATCTCAAGAACCTTGTCATAATCTATAAATCCATCATCATTTACACCATAAGGTACGCAATGAAAATATTTACCGGACATATTTACAGGTGAACCATGTGTCAGATGTCCGCCGTGATCCAGATTCATTCCCATAAACGTATCGCCGGGATTTAAAATAGCGAAAAATACTGCCATATTCGCCTGTGCTCCGGAATGTGGCTGAACATTTACATATTCACATCCAAATAATTTTTTTGCACGCTCTCTGGCAAGATCTTCCACTACGTCTACATACTGGCATCCACCATAATATCTTTTTCCGGGATAACCTTCCGCATATTTGTTTGTCAGATGGCTTCCCATAGCTGCCATAACTGCCTTTGATACGATATTCTCTGATGCGATCAGCTCCAGATTGTTATTCTGTCTGTTCAGTTCATCCGTCATTGCCGCCGCAACTTCCGGATCCACTTTTGTAATTTCATCAAATCCAAACATTTTCTTACCTCCTGGTATGTAATAATATATAACGCATTAATAGAGACAGTATACCATGTCCTCCCTTTCCATACAAGCCAACAAGTACCAGAAATAGGATGAAATAAGATAGAAATAAAATTGATAGGAATAAGATCCGATCTTATTTTTCAGAAATGGAAATATTTTCACTTCGCCCCTTGACAAATAAATCTCTCTATACTAATATTGATGAGTATGTTTACATTGAATTGTCCGTGTCCGGTTTTAATGTAAAAACCTTATTATAATCTATAATTCAAATGGAGGTAGAGAATTTTGGCTAACATCAAATCTGCAAAGAAAAGAATTGAAGTAATTGACAAGAAGACTTTAAGAAACAAGATGATCAAGTCTAAGGTTAAGACAGTTATCAAAAAGGTAGAAGCTGCTATCGCTGCTGGTGACAAAGAAGCTGCTCAGGCAAATCTTCTGGTTGCTATCTCAGAGATCGACAAGGCTGCTTCAAAGGGCGTTTACCACAAGAACAATGCTTCTCGTAAAGTATCACGTCTTACAGCTGCTGTCAACAAGATGGCTTAATCTGACTCATATATATTTTTATAATTGATTACATATGTAAGGCTGCACATATATAATCAAAACCGTCAAAAAAACAGAACCTTTGAGGTTCTGTTTTTTTGTGTAATAATTCCGGCATCCAAATCGCAATACCTACGATATGTTTTGACTCACTGCATTCCTGCGCGTCACATACCAGCTACCGACTCAATGATATTAACAGCACTTCCACTGCCACTACATCCGATGCCTGACTCGTCTTTAATTTATAGTCAGTATCCTGACAGGCTTCCATGATCTTCTTTAATTCCTGTTCCGAATAATTCCGGCACTGTTCCGCATATTTCTTCACCGACCAGGACGGAACCCCAAGTACAGATGCCGTATCTGCATAATTCTTATTCTCTGCAAGACACATCTTAGTCTTTAACAACAGATCGTACTGTCTCGCTATCAAAAACAAAATCCGCATCGCCGGTTCCCGGTTTTCAAGCAACTCATGGTACAGATGGATTGCTCGATCCTGCTGTTTTCTGGAGATTGCATCAATCATCTCAAAGATATGTCCTTCCGAATTCCCCACGCAGAGATTCTCGACATCGGATGCCGTTACAGCCTCTCTGTCCACTGTATAGCTTATCAGTTTATCAATCTCATTCTTGATCGAATTCATATCCGATCCGGTATGCTCGATCAGCGAACGGATTGCATCATCGGTTATCTGTTTTCCTTCGCCTTTGAACATTCCTTTAACCCATACAGCCAGAGTCTTCTCATTTGGAGTTTCAAAGCACAGGGCTTCTCCCAGCTTATCAACGGTTTTATATAATTTATTTCTCTTATCAACTTCTGACTCAACAAACAGGATCAGCGAAGTATCCGGCAGCTCTTTGATCCGCTCCGCAAATTCCTCACAGCTCTTTTTAAACAATCCGGTCCCTTCTGCCAGCACCACACGCCGATCAGCGAAGAATGGCATTGTTTCACAGAAGCCTATGATCTCCATCGGATCTGTCTTCTCGCCTGCAAACTTTGCAAAGTTCATATTGTCGTCACGGTCTGTTACCGCCGAAAGCAATTTATCTCTGTACTGGTTCACGAGATATGTTTCGTCCCCATATAACAGATATACCGGAGCATAGCTTTCGTTTTTTATATGCTCATTTATAACCGCCATTGCATCCTTATCGTTCTGCTTTTTTCCTGCTGCCATAGCTATGTCTCCTTTCTTTCCTGCTCCAGTACATTATGCCAAATACCGTTTTTATTTTCAACACCTGTCTATGATATTCTTCCGTAATACAGATGATCACGCCATATTCCAAATGCCTTTGTTACCGATCCCGGTACAAAGCCCACCAGATATGCCACCAGTCGGATTCCCAATCGATCCTTCCGCTTCAATTTCTCTCATCTTTCTCTTGTCACTTAGATCGTAATCTCGATCTGGTTATCCTCTACATCAAAAATGCAGCTCTCATAATATCCGTCCCCCGTCACCCGCGGTCCACTGATGACTTTATATCCGTCCTCCTGAAGTCTCTTGGTAAGTTCATCGACTTTCTCTCTGCTTCCAACCGAAAAAGCCACATGAATAAGACCGATCCTTGCCAGTTCCTTTCTCAGATTTGACACCCTTGGCTTTTGCATGATCTCAAGTCTTGCTCCACCATCAAAGCTTAAGAAATAAGACTGAAACTCTGTTTGTGGATTATAATAACGCTCACCGGCTTTTGCATCGAAATATTTTATAAAAAAATCTTTTGTCTTTTCCAGATCTTCTACATACATAGCAACATGTTCTATCTGCATTTCCGATTTCCTCCTGTATTTTATATTTCCCTGAAAAATATAACACAAATATTAAAATTTTCCCATATATGTTTTTAGAGGTTGCCAATCTGAGTTTATTTTGTTATAGCTTCAGAGGTTTTGATAAATATCAAATTTCAAAATTCTATTTTCAAATGGAGGTGAATTTTCATGGATAGTTGCGATCGTATTGGACGAAGTAAAATATGCGGTGCTGTGATAACGAAGCATCAATGGATGTGGCTGTCTATGGAGATCCGATAACCCCATCTTATATTGTTGTGTGCCTTTTCATACATCGCATCAGACGATCCTGACCATCCGGTCTTCACACTGAGACGATGTATTTTTATGCCTAAAAACAGGCAGGAAGGAGGTCACAATGAAGAAAATCACAGTATTTAAAAGATATTATGTAACGGAACTTGTAAAGATCATTCGTAATGCAAAGAATGCACAGACGCTGCAAAGGCATTTGTCTAACTATCATGACAAGGATATCGCTGAAGCAATCACAAAACTGAGCGAAACAGAACGAATGCGCCTGTACACTATGATCGATATCCCACGGCTTGCAGAGATTTTCTCCTATCTGGATGATGCCAAACCATATCTGAATGAACTGTCACTTGATAAAGCCGCAAGAGTCATATCCGATATGGATGCAGATGATGCTCTGGATATTCTGGATGAATTCTTTTACCGGAACTTTTTTACATCATGTTTCTATTTTCTTTTGCCAGAACTTTTTTACACCAGGTTTTTGTTCCACATTTTGGGCATTTCAAATATCTGGTTGAAATCATATGCATTCCCATTGTATATGCACCAAAGGTCGGAACAAACAACTCATTGCAATGACGGCATTTGTAATAACCGATGGTGCGCTCACCTTCCATCGCAACCATAAGTCCACAACCAAATATAACACATGCGATCACTACCAGTAATATCTTAACCGGTACTGCGATCACCTCTGTATACACTGCAACAACCATGATCAATGTAATAAATGATATCGTTGCAATTAAACCCGTTATAATTGTAGGAATTAATTTCTTCTTGTTTTCTTCTCTTTCTTTAATCATATTCACCATATTTTCCTCCGCTTTCTTTTGATATTCTTCCTCAGACACTCTTGCACCGGACAACAGTTCATTTACCGTAATGTCCAGTTCCTTACATAAAGGTAATAACAGGGACACTTCCGGAAATCCCTTTCCACATTCCCATTTGGAAACTGTTTTATCACTGATATTCAGTTTTTCTGCAAGTTGCTTCTGTGTACAACCTTTTCTTTTTCTTTCTGCTGCAATAAACCTGCCTATACTGATCTGATCCATATCTGCCTCCTTTCTGACCAGATTATTACATACCTGCATCCGGCATCATACCCATAAAGCGTAGAAAATGGTGAATTTCTGCGGATTCTATGCACTGTAGAGTGTAGTTTGCCATTTCTTTATACTAATTATATCATGTGCTTCGCACATTCTATGCATTCCGCAAAATCAGCATCCTTGCGAGCAAATAATTTTGCGTTCATTATATCAAATGTGTCATTTATCCGAAATAATATTCTGCCACTTGTTCTATTCTTTCCATTCCGATAGGACAAGCACTGGTTTCATACGTCATAATTAAATTAATAGATGGTATTATTCCATTATCACAATATGTTTTTATTTTCCTGCATTCTTCAAATACCACTTGTGTCCTTTTCCGTTTTTGGCACATATTAATTCTTCTTTCGGAAGTGTTTTCTCTAACATCTCAATCTCATGTATTTCATTTTTCAATTCAGCAATTCTTTTTATTATCATATCTTTGATCATACGCATTCTCCTCGTTTCTTTATATGCTGTTATTCTGCAATATTTTTTATTGGTATAACTCTCATTTTCATTTATTAATACCCCTTGAGAGCACTTCTCCCATGGTATCAGGCTATTTTCCCACTTTGCATACCCTTCTGCTCATCCTGTTTGGGGTATATTGTCTAATTTTCTTTATCCATACCCTTGTTCAATCCGGTGGGGCGGGTATTATTTTCGTTTTCCTTCTCCAATACCCGGCTCACTCCGCTGGGGCGGGTATTATCTTAGCTTGCTTTCTTTCATACCCTTCACCCCGACATTGACATTGGTATGACAGCCTATTTTCTTGAACAATACCCAAAATCCCGCTTCACCAAGGGTATTATTCAAATCTTTTCTTTCATATACCCATTATTTCATTTTAGGCTTGGTAGAAATCATAAATTTTATCCCCCATACCCATGAAGCATAATTTTTCCTGATTGTATGTGTAAAATTATTGCACCACATTGATCGGTGCGGTAAACCCTTGCGCCAATTGTCTGAAGCTGCATCAGAGTTTCTTCATGTGGATGTCCATAATGGTTCTTTTTGCCGCAGCTAATAATGGCATATTGCGGTTTTGTCGTCTGAAGGAAACCTTTGGAAGATGCGGAATGCGAACCGTGATGCCCCACCTTTAATGCATCTATCTCTGACAACAGGATACTTTTTTCTAAAATCAATCTTTTCTCTACCATACTTCCGGCATCTCCTGTAAACAAGATTTTTCTTCCATCATATTTCGCAAGAAGAACCATTGACAGATCATTCGCATTCAGACCGGATCCTGTAGCCCCTTCTCCCGGAACATTCGCTGTAATTGCATTATCCAACCCAATTGCTATCTTCTTATCATCCGTTATACCAGAAGCTTCTCGTTCAGCCACCTGTTTTGCTTCCGCTATACTATCAGCTTCTCGCTCAACCACCTGTTTAGCTTCCAAAGTGCTCCCGGAGGGATAAAGACATTCCAAAGTCAAACCTGCCATATCCGGATTCTGCTTTTCCTGAATCTTATCCCCTGCTTCCATGTATACAACATTGATATTCTTCTCTTTTGCCAATGTCTCTATATTTGCAAGTCCTTGTCTATCTCCATACTTTGCAAGAACCAGATTCCGTATCCGTACACCGATATGTTCGGCATTCAGCAAATACTCTATGCCTGATATATGATCGGCATCCCCATGCGTCACAAATACATAATCAAGCTCCGACATCCCATAATACCTGATTGCCGGAAGCAGAACATATTCCCCAACTCTCTGGTTACTGGTAGATCCTCCATCGATCAATATCGAAGTTTCCTGCTCCGTCCGTATCAGAATTCCATCACCCTGACCAACATCCAGAAATACAGTGACAAATGAACGATCAAGATTGGCGTATTCATATAACGCTGTCAGCAGTATAACAAGTATA
>ERZ827150.1735-NODE-1735-length-26236-cov-9.022956_pt1 | contig 26236 bp, 17 predicted proteins | sample MGYA00519779_ERZ827150 | MGnify/ENA primary metagenome ERZ827150 (study PRJEB31778, sample SAMEA3449267) | human gut metagenome | biome: human gut; feature: human-associated habitat; material: faeces | place: United Kingdom | collected 2010/2012 ...
GAGGATCAGCCCCCTGCGTCCCTCGGTCTCTCCTACTTCCGCGAGGAACGCTGACTGTATCAAAAAAAGAGTGGGCCGCTTACGGCCTGCTCTTTTTTCCTACCCATCACTATCTGCCAAGGAGGAATCGCCATGTCCACCCTGCTGATCCGGCACATCGCCCAGCTCGTCACCTGCGACGACCGCGACCGCATCCTGCAAAACGCCGACCTCTACTGCGAGGACGGCTTCATCAAGACCATCGGCCACGATCTGGACATCCCCGCCGACCGCGTCATCGACGGCAGCCATATGTTCTGCTATCCCGGCCTTGTCAACACCCACCACCACCTGTATCAGGTGTTCTCCCGCAACCTGCCGCAGGTACAGAACATGGAGCTGTTCGACTGGCTGCGCACCCTGTATGAGATCTGGAAAAATCTGGACGCCGACGTCATCCGCCTGTCCAGCCTCACCGGCATGGGCGAGCTGATGAAGCACGGCTGCACCACCTGCTTCGACCACCACTACGTCTTTCCCGCCGGCAGCGGCGACCTGCTGGGGTCGCAATTCGCCGCCGCCGATGAGTTGGGTATCCGAATGTACGCCAGCCGGGGCAGCATGGATCTGAGCAAGAAGGACGGCGGCCTGCCGCCGGACAGCGTGGTGCAGACGGTGGACGAGATCCTGCGCGACAGCGTCCACGCCATCGAAACCTACCACGATGCGTCCTACGGCGCCATGCACCGCGTGGCGCTGGCGCCCTGCTCCCCCTTCTCCGTATCGGCGGAGCTGCTGCGCCAGAGCGCTATTCTGGCCCGTCAATACGGTGTGCGCCTCCACACCCACCTGTGCGAGACGAAGGACGAGGAGGAGTTCATGCTGGCGCGGGAGGGCGTCCGCCCGCTGGCATACATGGAGCGTCTGGGCTGGATCGGCAGCGATGTCTGGTTCGCCCACGGCATCCACTTCAACGATGAGGAGCTGCGCCTGCTGGCGCAGACCGGCACCGGCGTGGCCCACTGCCCCATCAGCAACATGAAGCTCTCCAGCGGCGTGGCCCGCATCCCGGAGATGCTGGCGCTGGGTGTGCCGGTGGGTCTGGCGGTGGACGGCTCCGCCTCCAACGATGGCTCCAGCCTGCTGGAGGAGCTGCGGGTGGCCTACCTGCTGCACCGCCTGACCTCCAGCCGTCAGGCGCCCACCGGCTACGATGTGCTGAAGATGGCCACACGGGGCAGCGCCCGCCTGCTGGGGCGGGACGATATCGGCCAACTCAGCAAGGGCAAGTGCGCCGACCTCTTTATGATCGACGCCCGGCGGCTGGAGCTGGTGGGCTGCGGCTGCGACGCCGGCTCGGTGCTGGGTACCGTGGGCGTCCGCGGCCCGGTGGACTATACGGTAGTGCAAGGGCGCGTCACCGTGGAGGGCGGCCGCCTCGTCACCGTGGATGAGGCGCGTCTGGCGCGGGAGGCCGATGCCAAATGCCGCGCCTATCTCGCCCTGTGACAAAGCGCATTCTACGACAAAAAGGAACGGGACTTCGTTGGAAGTCCCGTTCCTTTTTTGTCTCTTATTCCAGCTCGCTGCGGTTGTCCGCCATGGTCTTGGCGAACAGCGACGCGCTGCTGGGCGGCGTATAGGTGATGGCGTTGGCACCCGCCCCAATGGTGGCCAGAATGCTCTCGTCAGTGGGGCCGCCGGTGGCGATGATGGCCATGTCCGGGTACCGCGCCCGCAGCGCCGCCACGATCTCCGGCGTCCGCGCTGCGCCGGACACATTGAGGATGTCTACCCCCGCGTCCAGATAGGGTTGGATATCCATCTTCTCCGAGATGACCGTGTACACCACCGGGATCTCCACAGCACTCTTGATATCGCGGATCGTCTCCAATCCGATCTTGCTGTTGCACACCACGCCGTAGGCGCCCTGATGCTCCACATAGGCAGCCATGCTGGCGGAACGGATGCCGGTGGTCAGACCGCCGCCCACGCCGCAGAACACCGGCACGTCCGATACGCCGATGATGGCCTGCGTGATGGCAGGCTGGGGCGTGAAGGGGTACACCGCGATGATGGCGTCGGCGTTGATATTCTTGATAATGGCCACATCCGTGCTGAACACCAGAGACTTGATGCGGCGTCCGAACACCCGGATGCCGCTGCACTCGCTGATGCAGCGTGGCACCGACAGCGTGTGCTTGCGCAGGTTGCCCTCATAGGCCGGTACATATTTTCTCACTGGCTTTCCTTTCCCGCTGTTGCATACCTGTTCTAACCGTACTATAATAGCATAAATAGGCAAATCTGTAAATATTTTTGTCCGTGATCTGAACATTCCCTTTATATTGCCTATTTTCCGTACTTTTTCGTGAGGTGAGTTTCATGCTTTCCATTGTGCAGGGTGATATCACCCAGTCCCACGCCGATGCCATCGTCAACGCCGCCAACACCTCCCTGTTGGGCGGCAGCGGCGTGGACGGCGCCATCCACCGTGCCGCCGGGCCGGGACTTCTGGCGGAGTGCCGCACCCTCCACGGCTGTGAGACGGGACAGGCCAAGCTGACCGCCGCCTATGACCTGCCCTGCCGGTACGTCATCCACACCGTCGGCCCCATCTGGCGGGGCGGCGGCCACGGTGAGGCGGCGCTGCTGGCCTCCTGCTACCGCAGTGCGCTGACGCTGGCCGTATCCCACGGCTGCCGCAGCGTGGACTTCCCCTCCATTTCCACCGGCGTCTACGGCTACCCGGTGTTACAGGCCGCCCACGTGGCGCTGAAGGCCATTATGGACTTCCTCCGGGAATACCCGGACATGGATGTGCGGATGGTCTGCCACGGCGCGGACACCCTCCACGCCTACCAGGTGGTGTGGAATATGCTCTATCAGGATGTAAAGCCCCACGAGGACTGACAGGACGCAAAAAGGATGCCTCCGGCAGAGCCGGAGGCATCCTTTTTATGCAAATGCTCAGATCTTGATCAGCTCGTACTCCCGCGTACCGATGCCGATCTTCTCGCCGTGCTCTAGACAGATGTGCCAGTCCGTATCCGGGTGGATGCGCTGGAAGTGGTCATGCTTGTGGACATGACCCGCCCCCTCGTCGGCGGCGGAGCCGCGCAGGGGCGTCTGGGCGTTGACCGCGTCCACGCAGGCCATATCCAGTGCCACCGGATCAAAGGAGGCGAACATACCCACGTTGGGTACGATGGGCATATCGTTCTCCGGACGGCAGTCGCAGTTGGGGGACACGTCGATGACCAGCGAGATGTGGAAGCAGGGGCGGCCGTCCACCACCGCCTTGGTGTACTCGGCGATCTTCCGATTCAGGTTAGCGGTGGTCTCGTCCCAGTTGATCTGCACCGCGTTCGTGGGGCAGACGGCGATGCAGCGGCCGCAGCCCACACATCTGTCGTGGTCGATAACGGCCTTGCCGTCGGTGATGATCGGCGCGCCGTGGGCGCAGATCTTCCGACACTGGCCGCAGCCCACGCACAGCTTCTGCTTTACATGGGGCTTGCCGGCGTTGTGCTGCTCCATCTTACCGGCGCGGCTGCCGCAGCCCATACCGATATTTTTCAGGCAGCCGCCGAAGCCCGCCTCCTCGTGGCCCTTGAAGTGGGTCAGGGAGATGAACACATCGGCGTCCATAACGGCGCGGCCGATCTTGGCGGCCTGCACATACTCGCCGCCCGCCACCGGCACCTCCACCTCGTCGTTGCCCTTCAGACCGTCGGCGATGAGGATCTGACAGCCGGTGGTCATGGGGTTGAAGCCGTTGAGCATGGCGCTGTCCAGATGATCCAGTGCGTTCTTCCGCCCGCCCACATACAGGGTGTTGCAGTCCGTCAGGAAGGGCTTGCCGCCCCGCTCCTTCACGAAGTCCGCCACCGTCTTGGCCCAGTTGGGCCGCAGAAACGCCAGATTGCCCGGCTCACCGAAGTGCATCTTGATGGCCACATATTTCTCGTTGAAATCGATATCGCCCATGCCCGCCGTTTTCATCAGACGGGTCAGCTTCTGCTGCAAATTCTCATGATAGTCCGCCCGCAGGTCGGCAAAATAGACCTTCGATGCCATTGTATCGCCCTCACTTTCGTGAAATCTTATCCGTATTGTATCACAACCTGCGGCGCTTCACAACGAAAAATCCCCGCGGTATGGCGATATCCGTGAAAAACACTCATCTCTGCCCCTCCTTCAGTAAGCGCGCCATATCCTCCGGCAGCGGGGCGGTAACGTCGATGACCGCCCCGGTGACGGGGTGGGTCAGGCGCAGGTGGTAGCTGTGGAGGGCGGGACGGGCGATGAGCGTCCTGTCCTCCGTGCCGTAGAGCCAGTCGCCGGTGAGGGGGCAGCCGATGGCCGCCATGTGTACCCGCAGCTGGTGGGTGCGCCCGGTGGTGGGCGTCAGCCGCAGCAGGGCGCGGCCATTGGCGGTATCCAGCACCTCGTAGTGGGTGTGGGCGGCCTGTCCGGCGGGGTCGGGGCGGCGCTTGAGCAGCGAGTCACCCTCCCGGCCGATGGGCAGGTCGATGTCGCCCGCCGGATGGGGCGGCACGCCGTCGCACACGGCGCGGTAGTCCCGCTGAAACGCATCGGTGTGGAGCAATGTCATGCACCGTGCGTGAACGAAGCCGGTCTTGGCCACCGCCATGACGCCGGTGGTACCCCGATCCAGCCGGTTTACGGCGTGGAAGCTGTCGCTTTGCAGGTAGTGCGCCACGGCCCCGGCGATGGTGACCGTCTCCTCCGTCAGTGCGGCGGGGTGGATGGCGATACCGGCGGGCTTATCCAGCAGCAGGAGATCCTCGTCCTCATAGAGGATGGCGAGGGGGTAGTCCACCGGCAGAATGTGGGGATGCTCGCCGGGCAGGTCGGACACGTCCGCCCTCAGCACATCCCCGGCGCGGAGGATATGGTTCACCGGCACAGGCACACCGTTGGCGGTGATGGCGTCCCGGAATTTCAGGCGGCTGAGCAGGCTGCCGGAGATGTGCCACAGACTGCGGAGCAGCTGCTTGGCGGTCTGCCCGTCCTCGGCGGCGGTCACGGTATGGGTCAGTATGCGCACGGGCGCACCTCCTTTCTGAAAAACAGTATAGCACATCGGCGGGGAATATGGTACAATAACGGCAATACATTCTCAAAGGAGTACCGCCATGGATCTCTGCGACCGCAACGACATACAGGCACTGCTGGCACGGCACGGCTTTCGCTTTGCCAAAGCGCTGGGACAGAACTTTCTCATCGAGGGCTGGGTGGCGGAGGACATCGCCGCCGCCAGCGGCGCGGACGCCGATACCGGCGTGGTGGAGGTAGGCCCCGGCATCGGCTCCCTCACCACACAGCTGGCCCGCCGGGCAGGAAAGGTGGTGTCCGTGGAGCTGGATCGCCGCCTGTACCCCGTGCTGGCGGAGACGATGGCCGAGCATCCCAACTTTACGCTGGTGGAGGGCGACGTGATGCAGCTGTCCCTGCCCGCGCTGGTGCAGGAGCATCTGTCCGGCCTGCGCCCCGTGCTGTGCGCCAATCTGCCCTACAACATCACCACGCCGTTTCTCACCGCCTGCGTGGAGTCCCATTGCTTCGACAGCCTGACGGTGCTGATCCAGAAGGAGGTGGCACAGCGCATCTGCGCCGCCCCCGGCACCGCCGACTACGGCGCGTTCACCCTGCTGATGCAGTACTACACCCAGCCGGAGCTGCTGTTCACCGTACCCAACACCTGCTTTCTCCCGGCGCCCAAGGTCACATCCGCCGTCATCCACTGCAAGACCCGCACCGCCCCGCCGGTGCAGGTGCGGTCGGAGGCCGCCTTCTGGCGTACCGTCCGGGCGGGCTTCGCCCTGCGGCGCAAGACGCTGGTCAACAGCCTGCAAACCGGCTGGGAGCTGCCCAAGGACACCCTGACGGACATCGTCACCGCCTGCGGGCTGGAGCCCACCGTCCGGGGCGAACGGCTGGGACTGGAGGAGTATGCCCGCCTGTCCGACGCGCTGCTGGACGCGGCGACATAAGTTTACATAAAAATAACAGGTGTGCTGCGGCACACCTGTTATTTTTATGCAGTCAGGAGAGCCTTCTCCACCGCCGCGCCTGCAACGATCCTGCCACCACCGGCACGGAGGACGCCCGCACGAACGCCTCTGCCCAGGACGGCGACACCTCCGGATCGTCCACTTGGTTGACATAAATTATATCACACAGTCCCTCGGCGCAGATGACCCGCGCCGCCATTTCCGGCGTGATGACCGCCGACCACGGCGCGCCTGCCAGTCTGGCGTAGATGGCCGGGCGGTGCGCCGCCTGCCGGATGGGCTGTCCGAAGGCGGTGGCGCCCAGCACACAGATGGTGCGCGTCCGCTCCGGCGGCAGCACCGGCTCCCACGTCTCATGAGCCTTGGCGGGCAGCCGCTTGGAGCCGTCCGCCTCCACCAGCATGAAATCCGCCGCCTGCTGCCAACCGTCAAACGCCGGGGCCGTCAGCTTCCCCTCCGGCGTCAGGCTGCCCACACAGGCCACGCCGCCAGCTGCCAGCGCCGCTGCCAGCGCCTCCGGCGTCTGGGCAAAGGGGTACTGGGGCGGGCGCATGATGTGGGTGGTGGTGGCCAGCAGTACCGTACCGCAGGGGCGCAGCTCCTCCGCCAGCTCATACAGCAGGCTGGTCTTGCCGCCGCTGCCTATCACCGCTGTCACGCCCTTTGTCACGCCCAGTATTTTCCACAATTCCTCCACGGAAACACCCCCTTTTTCCCCTATAATACCATGCAAAAGGTGGTGTTGCAACGGAAAAAGCGGGTAAAATTGCCAAAAATACCGGTAAAACTTGACAAAAAGACAAGATGGTGCTATACTCCACGAGTATTGCTGATTGGTAACAAAAGTTACAAATAATTTCAATTCTTGCCGCTGCCCTGTTTACGGATGGGGCCGGGCGGCTATACTGCGAGGTACTATGGAACGAATCGAAACCGTGGCGCGGCGTCCGATCCCCGTGCGCCGCCGCCCCAAGCTGGACCCCGTTTCCGTGTGCCAAGCCATCCACGACGCCCCTGATGGTCTTGTGCGCCTTGTGCGCCGCGGCGTCCGCGCCGTGGGTTACTGGCTGGCCTGGACATGGGACGCTGTGGTCACCGACCAAAAACAGATGTATCAGGACTTTCTCCGCTCCCGCTTTGCCCGGAGCTGGCACGCCTTTTTCCACGCCCCGGCGCTGGTGGGCTTCACCGCGGCGCTGCGGAACAACTGGCTGGTGCGCTTTACCGGTATGGTCGCCCTGACGGCCGCCATCTTCGTGGGCGTATCCCTGACGCCTGCCGCCCCCACGCTGGACGCCATCTGTATCCTTGTGGAGCAGGATGGCCCGCAGGTGGTGTCGCAGGACACCGAGGAGCTGGATCGGAACTATCTGTCCCTGCGCCGCAGTCTGGGCGGCGACAAGGCCATGCAGTATATTTTGCAGCCCGGGTACACCGTCACCGTCGACCACGCCGGGCAGGTCATCACCGCCGTCTCCGCCGGTGAGCGCTTGCCTGTCTTTCTGGAGCGCTGCGGCATCAGCCTCGGCGATGATGAGATGGTGGAGCTGAATCTCACCGGCGACCAGCTGTCCATCCGCATCAGCGGCACCCTGACCTACCAGCACTTTGTGACCGTGGAAACGGATTACGAGATCAAGCGCACCCCCGATCCCCTGATGGACAAGGGTACGGAGGAGATCGTCCGCAAGGGCGTTTCCGGCCAGATCGTGGAGACATATGAGGACACGGTGGTGCGGGGCGAGGTGGTCTCCACCCGCTATGTGGGCGCCAGCCACGACACCTCCCACGCCGAGCTGGTACGCTACGGCACACGGGTCTATGAGGTGGAGCGGGACGACACCATCGAAAAGGCGGTTCCCAACAGCAGCGGCGAGGGCGGCATCCTTTACTTCAAGTCCGGCGACACCATGACCTACTCCAAGGCTCTGACCTGCAGCTCCACCGCCTATTACAGCGGCGGCGAGAAGGGCGCGGCGTGGACCACCGCCGTCGGCGCCAAGGTGGGCATCGGCACCATCGCTGTGGACCCCAAGGTCATTCCCTACTACACCAAGATGTTCATCCAGACCGCCAACGGCAGCCGTGTCTACGGCATGGGTACCGCGCTGGACTGCGGCGGTGCCATCAAGGGCAATATCGTCGACCTGTGGTTCCCCACCTACGGGGATTGCCGCAGTTGGGGCCGGCGCAACGTGACCGTGTATATTCTGGATAAAAAGGCGTAACAGGCCGCCTCATCGCGTAAAAGGGGACGTCCTCCGCGGACGTCCCCTCTCTTATGCCTCAATGACCGCGTTTTCCCGCAGCGGGCAGTCTCGCAGCAGCCGCTGCGCCGCCGGAAGGTACTCCGCCACGGTCTTTGCCTTGCGGATGGCCTTCAGCTCCCGCTCCGTCCCCTCGAAGCTGCCGCTGAGATAGTTCCACAGCTCCCGCATCCGGTGCAGCACCGGCGTGTCGCCGGACAGCCGCTGCCGGTAGTCCGCCAGCAGCCGGTCGTGGAACACCGTCAGCTCCTGCCGGGAGGCCGGGGCGCCGCCCCGCAGCCGTCTGCCCAGCGCCGGATCGGCTACCAGTCCCCTGCCTGCCATCACCGCGTCCACCTGCGGATATTGGCGGCAGAACGCCGCCACATCCGCCGCCGTGAACAGGTCGCCGTTGTACACCGGCACCTCCTGTCGCCGTGCCAGCGCCGCGTCGAAGGCGTCCCGGTGTACCGCGCCCCGATAGAATTCCTTTTGCAAGCGCGGGTGGACGATCAGCTCCGCCACGGGATACCGGGCGTAGATGTCCAGCAGCCGCGGCCACTCCGCCAGATCGTTCTTTCCGATGCGGGTCTTGATAGACACCCGCATCTCCGGCAGCGCCCCGAAGATCTCGTCCAGACACCGCTCCAGCTCCTCCGGATAGGCCAGCAGCCCCGCCCCCTTGTGCTTGGCGGTGACGGTGCCGGAGGGACAGCCCAGATTGAAATTGACCTCCCGATACCCCATGGCGTACAGCTCCCGGGCCGCCCACACAAAGTAGTCGCCCCGGTTGGTCAGCAGCTGCGGCACGGTGTCCCGCTCCCCCTGCGTCACCTCGTCCAGCTCCTTGCGCTGGAAGGTCAGGTTGCCGTTGGGGGAGAGAAACGGCGTGAAATACTTGTCCACGCCGCCGAACATCTCCCGCTGGGCGCGGCGCCAGATATAGCCGGTCAGCCCCTCCATGGGCGCGGCGTATAGCTTTATGTCAACCATCGTTGTCTCCTCCCGCTGCAATATTGGCTTTTACCGCCCCATCATACCCGATATTTCTTGCATTGGCAACCTCTGTATGGTAAGATATTTTGTTGGAAAGTGAGGGATACTATGACCCTTTTTGACTACTATCTCCAGTATATGACCGAGGTGTGGGAGGGCAAGCGCCCCGCGCCGGAGGGCATCACCCTGCCGGACAGCGGCGATGAGAATGCCCGCATTCAGGCGCTGGGCCAGCAGCTGCAAGCCATGGGCATGGCGGCCTTTGTCCGCGCCTGCGCCGCGCAGGACGACACCGCTCTGCCGGAGGAGCTGTTCACCGAGGGTGCGCCCGTCCCGGATACACCTCCCGCCCCGCAGGAGGACACCGCGCCCTCCGAGCCTGACCCGGACGCCGACAAGCACGCCTTTGAGGTGTTTCTGGACTGCATCGCCATGGACGACGGACTGGTGCAGTACCTCATCGACGTTCTCAAGCGCATGGATCGCAAGGAATTCTTCAAGCTGAGCCAGATCACCACCAAGCTGGATCTGGATCCGGAGGAGTTCCTCTACTGGCTGGGCCGCCGGGAGCTGTACGCCGGTGAGGAGGAGCGCGCCTGCGCCGCCATAATGGATACCGCCCTGCTGCGTCTGGCGAATGAGGGGCGTCTGGATGTGGCCGCCGCCCTGCTCAGCGGCGACCAAAAGACCTTCGAGACCTTCCGCTGCGAGGCGCCGGAGCTGGTGCATCTGCCCGCCGCTACCTTCGCGTGGTACGAGAAAAACTATCTGGATCGGGATTATCCCATCCGGCTCATCATGCGCCTGAACGGCGTAAAATTTCCAGAGTGAGGTACAGATCATGACCGAACCGTATAAAGCTCTCGGCATCAGCGATGCCGTGCTCACCTTCGGCGAGAAGGTTCTCGCCGGTCTGGTGGAGCGTTTTGCCCAGATCGACGCCATTTCCGAGGCCAACCAGATGAAGGTCATCGCCGCCATGCAGAAGAACCGGCTGGCCGCCAATCACTTCAATCTCTCCTCCGGCTACGGCTACAACGACGAGGGCCGCGACAATCTGGAGCGGGTCTATGCCGACTGCTTCGGCACCGAGGCGGCGCTGGTGCGTCCCCAGATCACCTGCGGCACCCACGCGCTGGCGCTGGCGCTGGGCGCCAACCTGCTGCCCGGCGACGAGCTGCTCAGTCCTGTGGGCGGCCCCTACGACACGCTGGAGGAGGTCATCGGCATCCGCCCCTCCGCCGGCTCCCTCAAGGAGTACGGCGTCTCCTACCGGCAGGTGGATCTGCTGCCCGGCGGTGTCTTTGACTACGACGGTATCCGCGCCGCCATCAACGAGAAGACCAAGCTGGTCACCATCCAGCGCTCCAAGGGCTACGCCACCCGTCCCAGCTTCTCTGTGGAGCAGATCGGTGAGCTGATTGCCTTCTGCAAGCAGTGCAAGCCGGACGTGATCTGCATGGTGGACAACTGCTACGGCGAGTTCACCGAGCTGCGGGAGCCGTCCAACGTAGGCGCAGACATGATCGTGGGCAGCCTTATCAAGAACCCCGGCGGCGGTCTGGCCCCCACCGGCGGCTATGTCTGCGGCCGGGCCGATCTTATCGACCGCTGCGCCCGCCGTCTGTCCGCCCCCGGCCTGGGTCGGGAGGTCGGCGCCAATCTGGGGCTGCTGACCCAGCTGTATCAGGGCTTCTTCCTGTCCCCCACCGTCACCGCCGCCGCCGTCAAAGGCGCGGTGTTCGCCGCCGCCTGCTATGAAAAGCTGGGCTTCCGCGTGGTACCCGCCGCCGACGAGACCCGCCACGACATCATTCAGGCCGTGGAGCTGGGCAGCCGGGAGGGTATGGTGGCCTTCTGCAAGGGCATTCAGGCCGCCGCACCGGTGGACAGCTATGTGACGCCGGAGCCGTGGGCCATGCCCGGCTACGACAGTGAGGTCATCATGGCCGCCGGCGCCTTCGTGCAGGGCAGCTCCATCGAGCTTTCCGCCGACGGCCCCATCCGCCCGCCCTACGCCGTGTACTTCCAGGGCGGCCTGACGTGGTATCACGCCAAGCTGGGCATCCTGATGAGCCTGCAGAAGATGCTGGAGGCCGGTCTCATCTCACTCTAATTATGTAAACTTGCAGAGGTATCTATGCTTCTCCCTAACCACCCTTTTCGACGGCGTCCGCCACCTGCTGTATTCTCCCGAAATATAAATCTTATGTAAACTAAAAAGGAGAATATTATGTGGTTTTGGTTTTCCCTCATCGCTCTGATCTGCTGGAGCGGCTCTGACCTGTTCAGCAAGATCGGCTGTCAGGATGCGGACGATAAGTACAGCCATCTCAAGATGGTCATGGCCGTGGGCCTTGTGATGGGCCTCCACGCGGCCTACGAAATTTTCATCAACGGCACGGAGATCAGCGGCAGCATCATCCTCACCTACCTGCCGGTGTCCCTGCTGTACATCAGCTCCATGACCATCGGATACATCGGCCTGCGGTACATCGAGCTGTCCATCTCCTCCCCCATCTGCAACTCCTCCGGCGCGCTGGTGGCGGTGCTGGCGCTGGCCACCGGCGGTCTGGGTGATCTGGTACCCGCACAGCTGGTCGCCACGGCGCTGGTCTGCGTGGGCGTCATCGGCCTCGGCATCGTGGAGGCCCGGGAGGACGACGACCTGCGGGCCGCCCGGCAGGAGGCCAGCAACCATCGCTACGCCAAGTCCGTGCTGGCGCTGGCGCTGCCGGTGGTCTACTGTCTGCTGGACGCGCTGGGTACCTTCGCCGACAGCCGCGTGCTGGAGACGCTGAACGAGGACAGCGCCAACTGCGCCTACGAGCTGACGTTCCTGCTGGCCGCCATCGTGTGCTTCATCTATGTGGTACTCATCAAAAAGAGCAAGCTCGTCCCCAAGCGGGAGGGCCCCAAGTACGTGGGCGCCATCTGCGAGACAGCCGGTCAGTTCGCCTACATCTACGCGCTGGCGGATACGGCCCATGTGGCGCTGGCCGCACCCATCATCTCCGCCTACTGCGTGGCCTCCGTGCTGTGGAGCCGCCTGTTCCTCAAGGAGAAGCTGAGCTGGAAGCACTACGCCATGATCGCGCTGGTGGTGGCCGGTATCGTGATCCTGGGCCTGTACGACGCGTAACGCAATGTGAAAAAGCCGTCTGCCCGCACCGCAGACCGACGAACAACTAAAGCAGGACACGGTGCTGTCCCCGATACAGGGACAGCGCCGTGTCCTCTTTTTATTTGCCATGCTCCCACGCCAGCAGCTTTGCCTTTCGATCCAGCCCGCCGGCGTATCCGGTCAGGCTGCCGTCCGCGCCCAATACGCGGTGGCAGGGTATGATGAGGGAGATCCGATTGCGTCCCACCGCGCCGCCCACGGCCTGCGCGGACATCCGGGCAAGCCCCCGCTCCGCCGCCAGACGCGCTGCCAGCTGTCCGTAGGTCACGGTCTGTCCGTAGGGGATCTGCAAGAGCAGCGCCCACACCGCCTGTTGGAACAGGGAACCGGCGGGATGCAGCGGCGGCAGAAAGCCCGGCTCTCTGCCGGTAAAGTAGATGTCCAGCCAGCCCTTGGCCGCCGCGAGAATCGGCGTCTCCCGCCGGATATGAGACGCCGGAAGTCCCTCGGCAAAGTACTTCCCTCCGTCAAACCAGAGGCCGGTCAGACCGCTCTCATCCGCCGCCAGTAAAATGCCGCCCAGCGGCGAGTCATAGCGCTGCGTATAAATCATGGTTGATTCCTCCCTCACGGCAATGCGCCGCCTGCATCCTATCGGGTGCAGGCGGCGCATACGTTGTTCAAATAGTTCGGGCTTCGGTGTTACTCCGTCAGCTGCCAGACCTCAAACACAGACTCCTTGCCCTTGAGCAGTATGCCGCCCGCCAGAATAGCCGCCGTTCCGACGCCATTCCGCTGTTCCGCCACCGTATGGCTGATGTAGATGCTGCCGGAGGGTGCATTGTCCTCCAAGCGAGAGGCGGTATTTACCACATCGCCGATGGCGGTGTATGCCATATACTGTTCGTCACCCACATGGCACAGCAGTGCCGGCCCCGCGTGGACGCCAATGCCCAAGCCGATCTCCAGCCCCGTCTGCCGATAGAGCCGGGCCGCAAAATCCTGCGCCTCGCGCTGTATCGCCAGTGCAGCCTTACAGGCATCCGCAACAGCCTCCGGATCCTCGTTCAGCCTCCAGTAGGCCATGGTGCAATCGCCCATAAATTTATCCACAATGCCGCCGTGCCGGTGTACGCACCTGCTGGTCAGCGCAAGAAAGTCGCTAAGACAGGAAATCAGCTGTGCCGGCGTCAGGTTTTCCGCTAAATGCGTAAAGCCGCGTACATCCGCAAACAGTACCGCGATATACTCTGTTTCGATACTTTTCTTATGCTTTCCGTCCTTGCGAAGGATCTCATGGACGATGGCCGGGTCCATGTATGTGGATATTTGCTCAATGATGCATCTGCGGGCGTCGTTCTCCATAACAAGCCCCATCTTGGCGCCGCCCTCCGCATGATAGTCCCTCAAAAGCGGATGGTCCTGCACACGGTGGGATATCTCCTGCGCCAGCTGCTGGGTAAAAGCCAGATCCTGCCGGTCGAATGCCCGGCCCTCCGCCTTGTTGATCAGTTGAATAGCGCCAAAGACCATACCCTCCGTTTTCAGCGGCACACAGAGCACCGTCCTTGTGACATACCCTGTCTCCGTGTCCACCTTCCCAGTCCATCGCGTGTCTTGCCGGCAATCCGGAATGACCAGCGCCTCGCCGCTGTCCACCACCTGCCCGGCGATTCCCTCGCCCGGCAGCAGGTAGATGCCCTCCAGCTCACCGCCCCCGTATACGGCCATAGGACTGATGCGCCCATCCTCAAAGCGATGGTAAAACCAAAGCGTCCCTGCCTCCGCACACACCGCTTTTGCAACAGCCTCCAGCATGGCTTTCATCGCCAGCCGCGGATCCGGGTGATCCCGCATATCCGCCGTCATACTGTCGATGACCGTTCTGACATGATCCATTTGTTCTGCTTCCGCTGCAAAGGCGGTGTTCTTGTTCATATCGTCTCGTCCTCTCCACTCATGGCATACACATCTCCCGCGCGGGCAAAGTGTATGCCGGGGAATGCATGGCGTGCATACGCCTCCATAGCCAACAGATCCTCATCCGTGCGCTCCGGCAGATGGTGGGTGATCACCAGATGCGGTATCTCCATCTTCTGTGCCAGCTTGACGCCCTCCTGCCAAATAGAGTGTCCCCATCCCTTCCGGCTGGGGTACTCCATCTCCGTGAACATACCGTCATACAGGATGAAGGAGCAGCCCTCCACCATCTCTGCGGGGACATCCACGCCGTGCTCCCAATCGCAGACCAGACACATGGAGCCGTTATCCGTGTCCACCCGGATGATCGTTGCGTCGTCCGGATGGTTGGCCGGTGCAAAGCGGGCGGAGACCCGCTCATTCAGATATACCGTGCTGTGGCAGCCCACACAGATCGTCTCACCGATCTCCGGGGAGATCGGCCAAAACGGTACCTTCAGGATATCCGTGGGATTATACTGACGCGAATAGTGCTCCACGCCGGCATACACCCGCACGCGGGCTGTCTCCGGGAAGACGCTCCAATCCAGCAAGCCAAGAATATGGTCATAATGGAGATGGGTAAGCAGAATGTCGATCTGTGTGCAGTTCTTCAAGTAGGGTTCGGCCTGATATAGGCCGGTACCGCAGTCCAATACAACGGCGTGCTGCCCCGCCTTGATGATATAGCAGCTGGTCGCACCACCGAACTGCTGGCAATTTACACCGGAAACCGGTCGGCTGCCTCTGCAGCCCAGTACATAAAACTTATATGCATCCATCGCGTGATCCCCCCTGAACTGAGCCTATCTCAGTTTTTTCTCACAAAATATGCGCGCATCTCCTGCGCCAAACGAAGCACCTCCTGCTGTTCGCCGCAGCGCAGCGCGGAAAACTCCGCCATGCCGCGCAGCCGATGCTCCATTTCCTTCTCTGTGCCGGTCAGAAGCACCTCTCGGAAAGAGGGCTCCCGCCGACTGCCTGCCTGCCCCTGCCGGGCGGCATCCAAGTATTCCTCCAGCAGCCCGTTGCACCACAACAGCTGCGCGATCTCATCCGCCAGTCCTTCGGCAAAGGCAAGATCTTTCTCGTCAAAGGACAGGCCGTCCGTCTTGTTGATGATCTGAATGCTGCCGAAAACGGTGCCATCCGCTTTCATGGGTACACAGATCATGGTTTTCGTCTGGAAGCCGGTTTTTTCATCCACCCGGCCGGCCCAGCGTGGGTCGGCCTGACAATCCGGGATGATAACGGGCTGTCCGCTGCGGATGACCTGCCCGGCAATTCCCTCGCCCGGCAGCAGGCTGACCTCGGCCATATTCGCGCCGTCACAGGCCACCCGCGGGTGGATCCGCCCGTCGCGGAAACGGTCGTAGAACCAGAATGTGCCGGTCTGTGCATGGATCGCATTCAAAACCATCTCCAGCGCGGCCGGAAGCGCGTCATCCAGAGAGCGCACATCCTTGATGCTTTCCGTCAACTGCCGGATGGTCCGCTTATAATGCTGACCCTTCATGGCATTCCAAATGGATTCCATTTCTTCTCTCATAATGTAACGCTCCTCTTTTTGATGTTTGGCTGTTTCCAGCCGCCTCCCGGCGGCAGCGCGCCCCCGGATCTGCGTTGCTTCCCCGGGACGTCCGCCATAGCGGACGTCCCGGAGCTTTCTTTACTTTCTGCGCTTGTGGATGACCACTCGATAGAGGATCACGAGGCCGATACCGGCGATGACCGCCGCCAGCGCGATCAGCGTAAAGCCCTGACGCTCTCCGGCATTGAGGCTGCGGTTGGGCCCCCATGCCACGGAGAAGCCGCTCTCGCCCTCCGCCTGCTCCGGCTCTGCCGACTTATCCGCCGTACTGCCGTTGCCGTTGGCGCTCTGTGTGCCGTCCCCAGCCTGATCGGCGGCCGCCTGCGCTTGCTGGATGGCCTCCTCACGGGTCATCTGTCCGCCTGCGGAAAGGCTGGCGGTATCCAGCAGCTCATAGCGCCCGGTGCGCGTGGAATATGCCGGGACTGCCGAGCCAAACAGCTCCATCAGCACCGACGACTGTGCCTCGGCCTGTCCGTCCTGCGCACCGGCCGTGCCGTCGGATCCACCGGAGGTTTCGGAGGTATCCGGATCGCTCCCCGCGTTGTCGGTATTGCCTGCGCCGGTGATCTCGCCATCGGGCGTCCCGTCGCCGCCCGTGGGGATATCTGTCACGTCCCCGGCAGCGCCGGTCTCTCCGCCGGCCGCACCGCTGTCTGTCCCGGTCTGATCCGGTACAGACCCGCCTGCGCCGGCAGCCTGAGACTGTCCGCCGCTCTGGGCGTCTCCGGTGGCTTCAACGCTCTCGCCTGTTCCCGCCGCAGTATCGCCGCCGGCAGGCGTTTCCGTTTCACCGGGCTTCGTGACGGCCGTACCGTTGGCACCGGTACCGCCGCCGATGGCCGCGCCGCCGCTCTGGTCAACACCGCCGGTTTCCAGGCGGTCCTTGACGGCTTCCGCATCGAAGAAGCTGCCGTCTGTTCGGACAGTTGTTCCGCCGCGAAGGATACCGGTCAGCGTCTGCCGCACATAAGCTGCGAAGCTCTGCCCCGCTGTGCGTGTGGAGCAAACCTCCTTACCGGTGGTGTAGTCCACGCCAACCACGTTGCCGTCCGCGTAATACGCCAGCAGTACCGTGCCTTTATAACCCAGATTATTAGAGATCTGGACGATACCCTTATTGTCCACGCCGCCCAGCTGCATATTGCTCAGATAGGCGGTCAGTGTACCGCTGTTCTTATCCACCAGAGCAAAATAGCGATTGGTAACGCCGTACTCTGTGTTAGAGCTGAGTATCACACCGTCATAGAGCACGTGCTGTGCCGGCGACACTGTGTACGGCGCGCCTTCCAGCATAAACACCCGATAGGGGATCTTCTCTTCCTTATAGTAGGAGAAATTGTAGTACACCCTTACGTCGCCCTCCATCCAGAAGGGCGTCGCAGTAAGCTGCTCCCACTCCTCCTCTGGCTCGGCTCCCTCGGTGGCTGTACCGCCGTTCAACCTGTATACCTTGCCGTCCGCAGTCAGGGCAAGCCCCTGCCACAGATGTACGGCGTTCGTCACATCTGCAACGATTCCCTGCTCCGTCATCTCAGACTTCGTATCGACGGCATTGCCGTAGTGGATGCTGCCGTCCTTGATGTAGTACCACCATTTGTCGTAGGTCATGACCTTGCGCGACAGGCTGTCTGCCGTGTAGGTCTTTTCACCCACCTGAACAGCTTCAGCTTCGCCAAAGCGGTAGCCCAACGTCACCACACCGTTCTCATCAGGGGTATAGGTCTTTCCGTTCACGGTGACTTCAGCGCTCGTCGGCAGCGGCACCTCCACATTGATGCGATCCACACCGGAGGCGTAGACTACCGTCTCCTGTCCCAGTGCTCCCGCCTCCGGCAGGAGGATACCCACGCTCTTGCCGTTGTACTCCTTGGCTTTATCGCAGACACCCATATCCCTGCCATAAAGCTTGGTGAAGGGCATATACGTCGTCAGATCCGTGTAGTCCCATTCCGTACTCGCAAAGCCTCTGGTGCTGTAGAATGTCTTATCGGCAAAGTCCGCCGCCGGTACAAGCAGCTTCACCTTTTCATCGGCAGGACGCTGCGGCGTCACGTCGGTGGCTTTGCCCTCAGTCGCCGCCGTGTCCACAATGGCCTTGGCGGTCTGGCCGTTCAGCAGAGAATCCTCGCAGACGTACACCAGGCCGGTGCCCGCGCTGGCGGAGGCTACTGCGCAGTTGGCCCACAGAGAGATCATATCGCCGCCTGTGCGCACATCCGCAGCTACCAGAATGTTCTTCAGGTTGTCATCGGTCAGACGCACCGCGCCGGTGTTCACCTTACCGATCACGCCGCCTGCATAGTTGCCGGTGGCGGTCACCAGGCCCTTGAAGTAGACGTTGTTGATGACCGTCACGATATCGCCGTTGCGCAGCCGTACCTCACCCATAATGCCGCCTGCATTAGAGAATGCCTTGACCGTGGCGCCGACAGCACAGTTCTTGATGGTAACATTGTCGCCGCTGCCGACGATGCCGCCCGCCGCCTGATTGGTGGCGGTGATGGTCACATCCTCCGCGATATAGATGTTCTCAAAACGGTCGTTCTTAGCGTTGGTGATGGCGCCTATGTAACCGCCCACATTGCTCTTGCCCTCGATGGTGCAGTCACGCACCACTGCGCCGAGGAAATGCGGCTGATACGACTCGTAGAACCGTCCGATCACACCGCCGGTACCCATGGAGCTGGGATCTTCACTGCCGGTACCCACATTGCGAATCGTGCAGTGCAGTATCTGGGTATTGCTGTGGGTAACGCCGGTGGCGGCGTTTGCCGTCATCGCACCCTGCAGACCGCCCACGGCGGTGGTACCTTCAATGGTACAGTTCTTCACCACCGCATTCTGACTGCTGATCGATGCGGTCGAGCCAAGCGCACCACCGGCTATGCCGTTGGTAGCGGTGATGGTCATATCCTCCACCAGCCAGTTGCTATGCTCCCTCGAACCGCTCACATAGATGTTTCCAAACAGGCCGCCCACGCGATCTTCTCCGGTGATCTTGCCTTTGCTGACGCTGTCGTTATTGGAATTGCTGCTCTGACTGAATCCCGCAATACCGGCCACATATGTCCGTCCGGTCAACTCGAGGTTGGTAACGTGATCGTCAGTGGTGAAGCTGCTGTACAGCTCCATCCTGCCGCAGATGCCGCCCACATGGCTGTTCATCGGCATATCGACCTTTATCTGATCTGCTGTCACCTGTACCACCGGTCCGCTGGCATAGGCAATCAAACCTGCGGTATAGGCGGAGCCGCCGCCCTTCTTCTGGTCTTTATCCCACACGGTGATCTTGTGCATCGTCACATCCGCCGTGTTGCCGGTGGTCATGGAGATAAAGGCGAAGTAGCCTCTGCAATAGCGATTACACGTCAGGTTTATGCCATCCAGCTGAAGCTTGGAAGCGGAGCCAACGCTGAGGATCGCGCCGGTCATAGGCCGCTGTACGCTGGTCTGGCTGAAGTCAAGCTCCATAGCGGTAAACTTCAGGTTCTCCAGTGAAACAGACACCTTTTGGATCCACGGGTCACCGCTGTTATTGGACATATACGCCAAGCTCGTGAAACCACAGTTTTCGTCCCTGCCGGCCAGCCGGTTGAATACTAGATTCCTATGCTGGGTAGTTTTTTTGCCGAAGTCCACCATTCCGGTGATCAGCACATTTTCCTCGGTCTTGCCGTGTTCCGGCATCAAAGAGTTCCAGGTGGTCAGGTCGGGTACCTCCCACCAGTTCTGGTGGATCGTACCATCACTGTTCAAGTACTGGATCTGCGCGGTCATATTCCGCTCCCGACCACTCTCCGGCTCAGTATAGCGCACCCGCAGCTCGTAGATATCAAAGGCCTTGGCAAAGGTCTTCGTGCTGATGGTGATGAGGGTGCTCTCCGGATCCTTACTGTCCGCATCCACCGTTATCGTTGTCGACGCATTCTGGATGGCTGCATCGGACAGATCCATACCGTCCAGCGTAAGCGTCAGCTTACGCTCGGCATAAAGCTCCCGTATGACCGCGCTATCGATTTTGGGATGGTGCAGCTCCGCCAGCAACAGATACTTATAGTCTCCGTTGCCGCTGTACTGCGCCGATTTCACCGTCAGCGTGGGGTCGCCGCTCTGGCCCGGCAGAGGGACCTTCTCTTGCTGCCACCCCTCACGACTGCAATCCAGCAGCAGCAGCGGGGCGCTGCCCTGCTTTACGACCTCGTAGTTCCATGCGCTGCCCAAACGCACCCGGTCCTGCCATGTGGTGGGCATGCCCAGTTCCTCGCCGGAGAGCAGCGTCAGCCAGGTATTTTTTCCTGTCTCGCCAGGCTTCACGCCGGTGACGGCCTGCCCTTTGTAGGCAAAGAGGCGGTCCGTCTTCGCAGGTATGCCATATCCAAGCGGAGCATAGCGGGCGGTATCCTCACCGGAGCCGGCCACATTGCCCATTACGACGCCGTTCTTCTCCGACCGTGTGCGCCCATGGCTGCCGCCGGCCACGTTGCCGGAGGTCTGGCGGATATCCACATAGGTCCATGTCTGCACGGCAGGCGCGTTATCGCCGGAGGTGACCTCGCCCACCATACCGCCTACATAGTTGCCGGACACATTGATGGTGCCGTGGGTATAGCAATCACGCAGGATACCGCTGCCCTGAAATCCCAGCAGACCGCCGACGGCACGCACCGACACGGTGTCCTGCAGGGTCATATCCATATTGCGGGTGTAGCAGTCCTGAATCAGGCTGGTGCTGGCGTAACCCACCAGACCGCCGGCATAGAGGACCTTGCCCACATCCACATCCGACAGATGGCAATCCACGGCCGAGCAGCCCTGCATCCGGCTCTGGTTGATCTGGCCGACTATCATGCCCAGATAACCGCCGCCGCTGACGGAGCAGTTGCGCATACGCACGTTTTCCACGACGCTGCCGTTGTTGACGGTATGCACCAAGCCGCAGTTGTAGCTGGTAACAGGGTAGGAGCTGATGGTCACTCCCTCCACCAGCAGGTTCTTCAGCTCGGCGTTCTGCATATGGTAAATGAGGAAAGGCGTCGTCAGATTCTCCAGGCTGAGGTTGCGGATGATATGCTCCTGCCCGTCCAGTTTGCCGGTGAAGCTTCCGTACGACGAAAAATTGACCTTGCTGCCGTTCAGAATGATCATAGCGGGCGTCAGACCGGATTTGGCGAAGTCGATATCCGCCGTCAGCTTGTAGTTCCATTCCATGTGGTCGTTGATATCCGACCAATCCGAGGCTGTCGCCACCTCTTTCCAGAAAGCGATATTCTGTGTCGTATACTCCTGCTTGGCTTCGCGTGTGCTGCCGATGCCGTTGTTGTACAGCACGCCCGTCACCTCATAGGCGCTGACATAATTTGGCTCGTCGGCACTGATCTGCACATTGAGTATCACATCGTACAGGCCATCCCCCGCCATGTGCTGCTCCATCACCTGCGTCACCAAGCCCTTGATATTCACGCCATCAATGCGGTAGCTTTTGTCATTGCGCAAACGCAGCTTGATGTAACCGCTATCTAAGCCGTGCGTGTATGCGCCGTCTGCCCAGCCATCATTCACGACCTTGGGCGCTGCCTCGTCATTGAGCACCGGCAGATGGATATACTCCTGATACTTCTGCATACAGGTAGGCAGATTCAGCCGGGGATAGAAACCCATGGGGACACAACCGTCTACATCAAAGGCGTCACCCAGGATCTCCTTCTGCCAGTCAATATCAAAAAGCTTGTTGATATCGCCGTGGAGGGCGCTGCCCTCGAAGGTGTATTTGCGTCCCGTCAGCGCCCAGACATTTCCAAACAGGCTGGAAGATGCCGCAGGCCGTGTCAGGCGAACGGTGTCGGAGGGAAGCAGATAGGTGCGGCCCTCGCCCTTACCCACGCGGTAGTAGTCGCCCACGCCGTAGCAGTTTGCCACACGCTGGAGCTCGCCGCTGGTAAACTGGGTCAGCAGACCGGAATCCTCCTCCGTCGCCTGTTCATACCAGCTGTCCAGCAGCACATAGATGTTGCGGATGTTGGTCTGCTTATAGCTGGTGCTGAACAGTGCGCCGCCCTTGTCGCCGCGAGCCACAAAACCGGCGCCGTTCTTTCCGTAGACGTAGCCGTTCTCCAGAATACCGCCGTTGGTGCTGATAATGGCGTTAAGCCCCTCGCCTTCAGCCTGTGTCACCAGATCGCCGCCCAGCTGCACGATAAAGTTGCGCAGAATGGCGCCGTCACCGTTGAAGTAGCCAATCAGGGATTTATAGACATCCGTGACGACTACCACGCCGTGGGTGCGGACGATCAAATTCTCCACCAACCCACCGCCGGCATTGTAGATGAACCATCCGGAGTTGACATAATACGGAACATCGGGGTAATCGTACACCAGATTGCGAAGCTTGGCGCCAAAGCCCAAAGTCAGGAACTCACCGGCATACTCCGGCATCGTACGCGTGACCACATGACCCTGGAAGTCAATCGTACCGTAGAAGGTCGTAGATCCCTTCTGATCCTGATCGAAGTCGCTGACCACCAGAATGTTGGCATTGCTGTTTTGTCTTTGCGCCGCCAGCAGCTCCCGGTGGTTTGACACCGTTACATAGTCCGCATCCGTGCGGAAGGTGATAGTGTCCAGCGTCACCGAGCTGCCCTTATAGGTGGTGCTCAGTGTTGCGCGCCAGCCGCTGCCGGCGGGCAGATTATCCAGTGGTACGACCTGATCCAGCGTCAGCGTGTTGTCCTCCTGCTTGGTCAGCGTCAGCTCCTGCTTCTGATAAGGCTCGTAGCTGGGTATCTCCATACTGTCGGACCGCTCGATGGTCAGCTTGACCTTGCCGGATTCACCGGCGCGGCCCAGATACCCCTTGCTGTCCGTCACCGTGGTGCGGATCTCCGCCAGGAAGGTGTCTTTCGCGGCGGCTTCATCATATTTCCGCACAGCGAACTGGTCGCGGATACTGGTCTCCGTGAGGTTGCTGTTGTTGGTCAAGTAGCCGATATGTACCAACAGATACTGCGCGTCTTCCGTGGTGGTATAGTACATCGTGCGGGTCGTGCTTACATCCTTAAATTCCGTATAGCCAGTCAACGTAGGCTTGGAATCAAGCTGGGCCGCCAGATCGCCCCCCGCGTAGCAGGCCGCGCGAAGCTCCCCGGCGCCCGCCGGACTGGTGATCAGATAGGTCGTTTTCGGCTGGCAGGGCATATAGTAGGTCCGATAGCCATCATTGGAGTCCAATGTTTTCCACACGCTGTGTATTCTGCCCTTGTAGACATTGTTAAAGTCCACCAGATTCGCGCCAACGCCGCCTCTGTTCTGCTCCAGCCGCTGAAGGTTCAGATCGCCGCTCAGCGCGCTGCCGCCCACCAGATTGTAACTCTCCAGTAGGTAGTTGGTCTGGTAGCTGCCGTAGCCGTCCGCGTCATTGTAGGCCGCCGCCACGAATTTCAGTGTATACGTACCGCCATCGATCAAACCATTAAAACGCAGGTTCTGTCCTGGCTCGTTGGCTTTGATCTTCTGGACCGCCAGAACGGAGTTGCCATAGTACAGGTACACCGTGACCTCGCCGTCGTTGAGGATGGTTTCATCTCTATCCGTGATACGCAGGTTCAGGAACTCCGCCACATCCGCCGCCAGGAACAGGTCGTCGTACACCACCTCCGGTAGGGTCTTCTTCGTGGTAAAGCGGTTGTTGGTCATGTTCACGGGGATCAGGTACTCCTGCCCGCTCTTCTTCACCACCGCTTGAATGGTAAAGGTGTAATCGGTGTGACATACCAGACTGCCGGCAGGCATAATGATCCGCAGCTGCATGGGACTGGTATAGCCGCCTGCGTCCTCCTCCGTGCCGGGTACCTCCGCGATCATGATGCTGTCCCATGGTGTGCCAAGGTACTTGTCCTGCGTACCGTACAGCACTACCTGGGGATCCAACTGGTTGCCCTTTACCAGCTCCACCATCGCCTTCTCCGAATCGTAGGTGTAACCGCCTCCAACATCGGAAAGCCGAGTCTTCTCCAGTCTGGTCTGGTTGACAACATTGCCCTTGGCATCCTGCAGCAGCACACGGAACTCATCCACCAGCGGCAGGATATCCAATGTCGTATCCTGTGTCATGGTAGCCTCCATCGTCGCCGATGTATCCTTCAGATCCCGCACACCGCTCTGGAATGTAATTAGGCCGTTGGACAGCGACGCCGTGTACACGGTCAGGCTGCCGAAGCACTCCTTGTCGATCTCCGGCAGCTGTGCCGGAGTGTCCTTTGCATCCGGCTGGGGCAGATAGTCGCCGCTGATCTCCACTTTGTACAAGCAGGAGAATGCCAGACTCTTCAGCTTCAGCTCATATTCACTGCCGTGCTTCGGATCCTTCAGTTCCAGTTCCGTAATGTCTGTGCCGCCGCTGGAGATCTTGTTCGTATCCCAGCTGCCGTACAGGTTGGTCTGATTGCCGGACTTGCTTTCCGTCACCTGCAGAATGAGAGGCTGACCCTTCTTCAATGCGTTGTCCGGATCAAATACCTTTATGTGCAGAGCCAGCGTATCCATCACGTTCTCCTTCTCCGTGATGGTCACCACCGGCGTTGACTTTCGGGTGTATACCATGCCAACGCTACTGTCCGTTTCCTTTAGCGGCAGTTCGTTGCCGTACCGATCCTTTGCCTTCACTGTATAGCTGTACGCCGTGTTAGACTGCAATTTCGGTGTGCCGGAGGTGAAGACTGTCCCTCCCTCCTGCTGCGCACGGGACAGCACAGAGCTGCCCACCACAACCGTCACCGGCTCGCCGCCACTCTGCGGTGTCAGTGTTAGCTCCAGGCGATTGATATAGGGAAGGGTGTTCTTTTTGAAGTTTTCAAAGCTGTAATGTGTCTGCTCCGGATCATAGTTCGTGGTGTTCTCCAGCGTCAGATCCCTCAGTGTCAGGGACTCCGGCTTCTCCGCAAAAGCCACGTTCCATGCAGCTTTCGATGCCGCAATGTGTCCCTCCGCAACGGTGGGCAGCTTGATCTCCACCAGATCGGAGTAGAAGTATTTCCGCTCAACGCGGATGATCTCCTCCCCGGTCGTCTCGTCCTGATACTTTACCTGCGCATTATAGCGATACTGGTACTGGAAATATACGGTTTGGCCCGGTTCCAGTACAGACAGGGCAAAGGCCTGCGTACCCACGCGGTTACGGCGCAGCATGGTGGAGTTGCCCTTATAGTCGTCAGCCGGGTAGACCTTGCGGCCATTTTCGTCGGTAGTCGTAGCGCCGCTGCCCTTCACCTTCTTGAATACGGAGAAGTTGATGCCGCGCATAATGACGCCGCTGGGGTCATCCACCCGCACATCCAGCCCCAGTGCATAGCTCCAAGGCTCTATGCTGCGTATGGTGACCTTCGGATCCTGATAGGGCGCGGGCTTGGAGTCGTCCGAATCACCCTCGCCGGGGTTATCATCAGGCTCGTCGGGGTGAACATCGTCACCGCCGCTTGCGCCGCCGTTGCCGCCTTCACCGCTGTCGCCGATGTTGGGATCGCCGCCGGGGCTGCTGCCGGTGCCGGGCGTGTTGCCCGCTTCACCGCCGCTGCCGGCGCTGCCGCCGTCGCCGCTCAGGGCCAGAAGTGAGTTTGTTGCGATTGGGCGCGTGAATAGTCGCGGCTGATCGCATGAAACACATACGAAAAGGTGGGAACCTGCATACCGTAGGTTCCCACCTTTCGTTATTGCCGGCGCCTTTGTCGGTAAGTCTTTTTCACGTTGTATCTGCGTTTTGCTGATGTCGTCTTGTCTGCGCGGCTCGGCGGGTGCCGTGCGGCGCAGGCAAGACGGACAAAACGGAATCGCAAGAACGTCAGATCACGCCGTATTCCTTGAGCAATGTCGGAATATCAGTGGAATCCAGCTTCTTCACGATCTGTTTCAACACGCCCCTTTCGATGGGGTTGAGCTTCATATCGGTGATCGGTTTGCCGTCTCGCAGCATCACCGTGGCGTTGAGCAGGTTGCGCACGTCGTAGACCGAACCCCACACCTCCGGCACGCCGCGGTTCACGTCGCACAGCGTGTACACGGCCTCCATGCCGGTGCGCATGGAATATTCGGTGGTGAAAATCGTGTCGCGCGGCGTCTCCGCGAATTGGCCGAGGAACGCGAAATTCACCGCGCCATCCGGCACCACATCGGGGCGGTCGCCGGCGGAACGCGGCATGAAGAACGCATCGATGTACGGCATCATCACCGGAACCGTGTTGGCGTGGTTCTTCGCCAAGTCGGCGATCTTGTCGGTCGGCACGCCCATGTGGTACAGCCATTCCTCGCA
>ERZ827150.1748-NODE-1748-length-26089-cov-4.880157_pt1 | contig 26089 bp, 18 predicted proteins | sample MGYA00519779_ERZ827150 | MGnify/ENA primary metagenome ERZ827150 (study PRJEB31778, sample SAMEA3449267) | human gut metagenome | biome: human gut; feature: human-associated habitat; material: faeces | place: United Kingdom | collected 2010/2012 ...
TCTTCCAATTTGGACAGGAACTGCTACCCAATATGCAACTATTACCCCAGTTGCTGGAATGACTTATAATATTGTTGATGAATAATGAGTTTAACTCTTGGACGTCAAGGAGGAATTGCTAAACCTCTTAAGAAGCGTACAGTAGGTCAAACTAATATTGCTCATGTTTATGATGGTGCTAATCATATTTGGCCTACTTCTGTTATTCATTTTAGTGATTTTACTAGTGTCCAACTTAGATATATTTGGGGTAGTGATGATGGTCGAGATTTGGATACTAAATCATATTATGTTAATTCTCCTATTGATAGTTTAAACCATTCAGCTGTTGGTTATTCTTGGAACTCAAAACCTGGTATTGTACCTTATTTATATTGGGGTGGTGATAATATATATTCTGGTGCTGAATGTATTATGTTCAACATTGAATCTATGATTGAATTAGAAGATAAAATGCCTAATATAATGAAGATGAATTTATGTGCTAATTGGTTTGGTTCAAAAGGTGTTGGAAATGTTACTATTGAATGTACTGCTTATAAAGGAGGAGTTATAGTTCATGCTTGGGGATTAACAAATGCTGAAACTGATATTGATGAACGTGGAGAATATTTATTTCCAACTTCTGATGGTAAAATAAATATGCCTGATTATAGTAATGGAGGTTATAAAGAATGTTGGTATGGTGAAGTTGTTAGAGCTAATTCTATTGCTGGTGGTGAACCTATATATTTTAGAGTTAATCCTGTTGATGATAGCATTTTTGAACTTCCTAATGTTAAAGTAATTCGTACTGGTAATGGAATGGTACATAAAGATGGTTATTGTTGGTATGAAAATACTCCTAATACTAAGTATAAAGTATGGAATAATCAAATAAATCTAAATGGACATATTAATACTCTTGGTTCTCCTAAGTTAAATGTTGATAAAGATGATACTTACGAATATACTTATATGACAGCTTTACTTAATTCAAATAATACTATTTATAATTCAAAATATAGCAATAATTATAAATTTAATTATGGTTTTGTTGCAGGTAATTCTGAATTTAGAGGACAACAAGTTATTCAATGTAATGTTGCTAGTCAAAGTGGTCCTGCTGATGATGGTAAGACTTCAATTGGTGAAATACAATATACTAAACTTAACAAAATTGGTGAGTTGACAATATATAATCCTATTGAAAGTTAAAATATTGTTAATAGCTGAACAAAGATGATGGTTTAAGCGCTTTAGATTATGTAGTTCAAACTACAAATATTAATCTATTTTTTAACTTAAACCTTAATTTATTATGCAAGTAATTGAAAAAGTGAAAGTTGTTCCAGAGGGCTATAATGGTGCTGGAATGAATTATGACGGTGTTAGTCGTCGTGATGTAAACGGTAAAGCTAATGCAGGTTTAACGCTTGGTATTATCGGTACTGCGCTTGGTGCTTGGGCTTTGTTCGGTGGTAGACGTGCTACTACTGCTAGTGTCTTAGGTGGTGCTGGTGGAGAATGTTAGGAAATGGTTCTACTAACATTAATGTTCTTGGTGCTAGCTTAGGCGGAAATAACGGTGCTCCTACTGCTTTCCAAGCATGGGAGAAAACTTGTGAAGATACTCTTGCTTTACAAGGTGGTCTTTATCAGTGGGCTTTGACACAACAGAATCAACGCTTTGAAGATAGAGAACGTCTTAATAGCGAACTGTTTGGTGTTTATATTGATGGACGTAATCGTACTGATGCTCTTATTGAGAAAAATAACACTGACCATTTTAATCTTTACAAGTATACTCGTGACGCTGATGATGATATCCAGTTTCCTTTTTTATTTATCTAAATTTTAGTATGGACAAATTTATTGATGTAATTGTAGATGGTATCCTTAGTAATTTTGACTTTGGATTTATGTTTATTGTTAATGTTCTAACTTATATTATTATTAAAAGTATTGATTACTTTAATGGTGATAATAAAGTTCCTACTTGGCAAAAACGATGTGTATTAGTAATAAGTATTGCTACTATGGCTGGCATTTATATTGCTGCTGGATATGATAATACTATTATGCTTGTTAATAGCGCTGTTCTTGCTCCTGTGTTTTGGAGTTGGGCTGTTAGTCCTATTCTAAAGAAACTTGGAGTTGGTTATAAAGATATTGATAATACTATTGGTTAAGATTGTATGAGATTGATTAGCTAGTTTTGATTGACTAATTCTAGCCTATCACATCCTCTACGGGGAGTATAGCTTGTCGAATTTAGCTGTTTGTGAGCCTAGATGATTAACTATACACGGTTTGATAAAAGTCTGTCTATGGGGCTAGAAATAGCCTCTATGACTGTACATAAATATTTACAATGTGAAATCTATAAATAATAAAGCTATGAGAGTTATTAAGACTAAACATTTTCCTTTTGGTGGATATAAAGTTATTAATATTTTTGGTATTGTATTTACTAAAGGAGAATTAAGTAAAAAAGAACTTAATCATGAAGCTATTCATACAGAACAAATGAAAGAGATGTTATACATATTCTTCTATTTATGGTATGGAATAGAATATCTTATTATAAGATGTTTTCATGTTAAACAACACGATGCTTATAAAGATATAAGTTTTGAAGAAGAAGCACATAATAATGATGATAACATTGATTATATAGATAATCGTAAACATTATAGTTGGACTAAATATCTAAGTATTAATAGTTCTAAGAGTGCTTAATTAAAAAATGTTAATAATATAGGTAAATCGCTTATTATTAATAATATAATTTATATTTGTAATAAACTAAATTTTAAAGATATGGAAGATGATAAAAGAGTTAATTATAAGTTAGATGCAATTAGCAAACTTATTAATAATCTTAAACTTAGTATATCAGGCAATAAAGACCATGAAGAACTTGGAGAAAATAATGTAATAGTTAATCTTGATGAAATTAGTCAAAAGATTACCGAGTTACATCAAATGGTTAAGTCTGAATTTGATGAGTTTGAAAATCAACATAAAAGTGAATCAGATGAAACTCAAACTCTTCTTAATAGTCGTTTTGATAAAGTTGATGCTAAATTAGATAGCATTAAAGCTTCTGTTGATAGTATGAAAAATACTATTGTTAATAAACTTGATACTGTTAATTCTACTATTAATAAAGCAAATACAGATATAGTTGCTGCGATTAATGCTATAAAAGCTAGTAATGATACTAAAAACGATGCTATAATTGCTCTCTTCAAGGACTTGTAACTCAAGTTAATCGAAATACTAGTAATATTAATTCTCTTGATGGTCGAGTTGATGCTCTAGAACAAGCTTAATATGAATTTTAATTTAGTAGAAATGTATAATGGCTTATTAAGATTTAATAAGCATATACTAAATGAACTTGCAGAAGGACTTAAACATTTACCTAATTTAGAAGGTGCATCTAAAGGAGATAGTCTTTATATTAATGAAGATGGTAATCCTACTTGGGGGTTCTTCTGCATTTATTCCTACTTTTGAAAATGCTGCTTATGGTATAGAATGGACTAAAAATGATAATGATGTAATTAGAATTGGTAATGCTAAATTTCATAGAGAACTTCCTATCCAAAATAGGCTTAAAGGTTGTGTCTATAATGAAAAGAAAATCAGTTATTTCCTTAATCCTACGGGTTGGGCTAAACCCCTTGAAAATGGTTTTTGTTCCTCCTCTTGATGGAAGTGATGGCGATGTTGGGGTAAATGTTCCTCAATTTTATATATGTGTTAAAGATACTGGTACTAAATATCAACTTTGGATAAGTGATTTTAATATTGATGGTACGTTTATTCGAGTTCATCCTTTTATTATAAGTCATACTAAAACTATGACAAGAATGAATGGCAGTACAGAAGAGGTATTTAGTGCTTGTATAAAAGAAGATAATACTGAATATTTAGGTGGTAATAAATCTTCTTCTGTTGCAACAAATAAATTACAAGGTAGACCTAGAACTGGTATTAATTATACCACTGCTATTCAATTATGTGTTAATCGTGGAGATTGAATTACAATGATTGATTATCTTGAATATTGTGCTATACAAGCTCTTTGTTATATTGAGTATGCTAATTTTGATAATCAAGCTGCACTTAATATTAATTTAACTAGTGAAGGGTTTAAACAAGGTGGACTTGGTGCTGGTGTTACTAATTTAGAATGGGATAGATGGACAACATTTAATAGTAACAATCCTATTATTTACACTTATTGGAGTTCTGAACATAATGTTGGTAACGGTAGTACTATTATAAAAGAATTTGCAATTGCTGGATATAATACAGATGGGAGTTATTTTAATACTTATCCTGCTATTTATCGCGGTATTCTAAATTTCTTTGGAGATATATGGTCATATGTTAGAGATGTAGTTATTATCAATAAAGATGCTGATTATAATTCTGTATATCTTCTTAAAAAAAAGGTGTTGCTCATGCTGATGTTACAGTAGATAATGTTGATGAAAAATGTTATTTTATTGGTTATCAAGCTAATGCTAATAATTATATTACAGAATTTGATTTACAAAGAGGTCCTTATTTTATTCCTAATCTAGTTGGAACTAATAAGAAATTTGATTATAATTATATTCGTGGTAATAACGGACAAGACACAGATAAATCTGTTCGTATGCTGCTGGTTGGCGGTTGCGCTACTGACGGTTCTGTGGCTGGCTCTGGTGGCTTTACTTCTTATTGGGTTCGGTCTTTTTCTGGTGCTCATGTCGGCTTCTTTACTACAGTTAAACTTGATTAAATATGTCCACGTGGAACTGTTGCTAGGAGTAGTTGGTTAATCAATTTGTTTTCTGTTTTGTATTTCTCGATACTACTCCTGCAATAGTTTATTATAATATTAAATATAATAAACTTAAAACATAATATATTATGACTAAAGATAAACTTAAAGATGATATTATTAGAACTATATGTTGTTTAAATAGTGATATATCTAATAAAGATAGAAATTTATTAATTGAATTATTAAATTCTATTGTTGATTATACTAATAATACTGAACTTGAACAAGATGTTAAAGTTATAAAACGAAAATATAGCGAATTAGCTGAAATAGCTAATGAACTTAAAACTAAAGTTGAAACATATTCTAATAAGATTAATGAACTTGAACAAAGAGTTCATCAATTAGAAAACGCAAGTCAATCTTAACATGGCTAGTCTTAATCAATTAGTTAGTGAATTTGCTCATGCTGCTGGCAATCCTAATAGTATTCCTCTTAGACGTAATCTTCGATATGCTATTCTTCATGGTCGTAATGAACTAATTCGTAAAAGTTATGAAAATCATAAATATGTTGATAAAGGTCTTCAACAACGTGTTCGTCTTTCTATTATTAATGTTCCTGATGGTGATTTATATAATAGTCAAAGTCTTGGGCTTCCTGCGATTAAACGTACTAAACAAGAAGTTCCAAAGCCAGTTAGACTTACTGATAACTTACCTTTCCAATCAGTTAGGACGACCGGACGTGCTGGAATAGAAATACCTTTTGCTAAAGAAGCTAGTGCTAAGTTTTATCATTATCTTGCAGGTATGTGTAATCTTCCTGTTTATGATTATATTAATGGTTATATTTATTTCTTTAGTAATAATAAAGATTGGTTTCAAAATATAGGTTCTATTATTATTGAATCTCCATTTGAAATTCCTTATCTTGTTCCTACCGAAACTGTTGAAAAAGCTAAAGATGTAAATTATGACCCTATTGATGATGAAGCTAAATACGATGATGATGAATTTCTTATTCCTGAAGATATGATTGGCGCTCTTAAAGAGATTGTATTTAAACGTAATCTTATTGAAGTTCCTCGTCAAACAAATGAAACTCCTATTGATAATCTTGTAACTAGATAAAATATGATTAAAGATATAGATATTAGTCATTATTATAAAAAGTTTATTGAAGCTTCTAATGACGATATAGCAAAATATAATAAAGAACTTGAACTTACAAATAAGATGAAAGAAGATTGTAGAACTTATATAAAAAGTAAGAATCAAGTTATTAAAGATGATTTAAATATTAATCTTAATGATTACGGATTTCAATTTCTTATTGATGATATAGAACTTATTGATAAATTAGAACGAGTAGTTAATAATGCTCTTAGTTATACAGTTGGAGAAAGACGAATTGTTCTTCTCCAACTTTTGCGTTATTGTGATTTAGCTAAAAAAGCGAAAGATTATATTACTGCTCTTAAACTTGCTACAAGACGTTCTGAATTAAGTTATTCTGATTATAGAAAGTATATTCATACATACTATAATTATGGTGTTCATAAATGTGTTCTTGAAGGTTATGCTTATCATTTTAAATATGAAATTGGTGATTTAACTATTAATTTCTGGAGATATAGAGATAAACCTAGAGATACTTATGTTGATTGGAATGCTACTAGAATTAAGAAACAAGAAATTATTGATGCTGGTCTTAAACCTTATAATAAAGAAGAAGCAGAAATATATAAAATTCGTGGTATTAAATATGATGGTATTCCTTATGTAGTTTATAAAACTAATAAAGAATTTTATGAAATACAATTAATTAATAATGGAACTCATAGTTATAGCGCTATTAAATTTAAATATGCTAATTATATTAATAAAGAACTTAGAGGTAAAGATGCTAAACAACTTAATTCTGAATGTAAAACAGTAGATGATATTTTTAAACTTAAACTAGGACTAAGAAGTAAACTTCTTGTTTATCTTGAACGTGACCCTAGTGCTACATTTAAATATATTAGAAATGTCGAACAACAAAAGTATGAACGTGGAGCACATAATAGCAAAAATAGACAACGATTTCAATCCTAGTAATAGTGATTGGATTCCTAGAGTTGCTGCTTGGTGTGTTGATGCTATGAATGAACTTAAAGTTCTTCGTAAAGTAGATAAGAAAATTAAATTAACCGTCACTAATAAGATAGCTAAAAGTAAATGTTGTCTTATTGATGACGGTCTTAAAGTTTATGATAGTAACGGTTGTGAAGTACCTAGAGCTGATAATAGTAGATATAATTGTAGTGATAATAATTCAATTCCATCCTCTACGGGGGGTGGAGTGGAGGACGAAAGTCCGGAACGTGCTACTAATAAAGATTATCTTGGTATGCCTGCTGATTGTTGCCCAAACGGTTCTAGAACTAGAGAAGTTATTGATACTGGCAAAGTAGGATGTAATCCTGTAGTTTATTCTCTTCATAACAATACTGAATGTCCAAGATGTCAGCATGAAGTTCATTCTCATTGTTATATCCCCCGTGGAGGATATGATAAGTCAAGTCATAATTATGTTCTAGTAGATGGTAATACTATCGAACTTAATTTTAATGATACTTGTATAACTATTGTTTATAAAGATATTGAAACTCAATATAGCGATAATTATCATTGTGAAGTTCCTGTAATACCTGCTAACGGTAAACTAATTCAAGGTCTTGCTTATTATTGTATGGCTCGTATGCTTATGAGAGGGTATAAACATCCTGTGTTTAATCTTTCTGCTAGTCAATATGGTACTAATCCTTTCTATTTGTGGGAAAGTATGAAAAAAGATATTAAGACTAGTATTTTATTAGATGAACAAAGTGATGATGATAGTGGTTGGAATGAGTTCTTTTATAACTTTACTTTTCCTAAATAATTATGAATATACAAAAGAAACTTAGTCTTAATAAACATCCTGGAGATTGTGTTCCTTATTCTTTAGTTGCTGCTAAGAATGTTAAGATAAGTAATGACGATAGGATGATTGTTAATGAAGAAGGGCTTGAAGATTGTAGTATAATTGCTAATAGTATTCATGAAGATGGTATTAATAATTTTAAAATAGTTGGTGTTATTCCTACTAGCACTGAACTTATTTTATTTGTTATTAATGTAGATAATAATGAATCTTATATTTATAGATATAATGAAGAATCTTCTAGTTGTTATAGAGTAAATAGTAATTGGAAATATAATGGTGGTAAGATTAAAGGAACATATACATATAATGTTAAAAATCATCTTATAATTGCTGTTGCTGAAAGCGATGCCTCTATTGATGTTCCTCTTAAAACTATTAATATTGATTTAGATTCTGGAAGTCCTGATACTGAAATGTCTATTATTCCTCAAGTAACTTTACCCACAGTTAGCAATTTAAATTATGTTAGTGGAACTGCTTATAAAGGATTTTATTTTATGTTTATTAGATATAAAATAGATAAGACTAATTATACTAAATGGTATAGTATTGGATTTCCTATTTTTAATGATGTTATAATTCCACAAGTTATTAATAAAGTTTGTTTTCGTAAAGAGTTTGTTTATGATCCTAAAGATGACCCTAATGGATATTGCTATGGAAATAGTGATTCTTTTAGTGATTCTAAAGATATATGTAATCAAACTTTTGAAGTAAGTATTACTGGTGGTCGTTCAGGACTTTATCAATTAGGACTTATTATATGTAAAAAAGATAGTACGCAAGCTTTTAGAACTGATGATTTAAATAGTAATATTTTTAAATTTAGTAGAGATGTACTTGTGGAATATAATATAGCAGATTTAACTACTGATTATTATAATTATTATAATGTTGGTAACATTATTAATTATAAAAATAGAATATATATTGCTAATTATGATGAAAAAAGTGATAATGATAATAGAACTTTGAGTGATGGTAAAACATTAGAAGAATCTGTTAATGATATTGTTATTAAACTTAGAAATAAATCTGTTAATGCTTATTATAACAGTTATAATGTTGTACATGCAGTTAGTGAAAAAGGACCTTATTTTAAAATGGCTAGTCTTGGATTTACTGGAACTGTAGATTATGAAATAGCTGATTATACTAAACTATTTAATAATAATCAATATCCTTTTCGTACTTTTAAAACTCTTCTTAATGAAACTGTTATTCAAGGTATTGCTGCTCATGAATATTTAAAAGTTAATTATAATACTGTAATAAAAGTAGGTTCTAAAGGCGGAGCTAATATTAAAGAATATTTAGCATGTAATTGTTTTATTATTCCTACTAGTTATAAGTATGAAAATAATATATCTAGTTATAGTTTACCTAGTGAAGTTAAAATTGTTTGTTATACTTATAATGGTGTTGGATTTACAGAAGATGCTGTATTTACTAGCGGAGTTATAATATTTGGAACTACTCAATTTGATATTGATAATTGTAAAATGAGAATTACTCATAGTGTAATTGATCCTTCTTATGATTTTAATGAACGTAAAAAGAATGATACTCTTATTCCTGGAGAAGTATATAATTTCTTTATTCATTTTGTTGATAAGTATGGTGATGCTAGTAGAGGATATAAATTATCTAATAAAGATAAATATATAAATGATGTTATAAATGATAATTCTCATTGTACTATAATAACTGTTGATTGGATTAATGGTACTGCTAGTACTATTCCTTATTGGGTTGTAATTAGTGGAACTATTCCAATATCTAGTATTAGTTTTAATGTTAAACAATATATTGCTGATAGTAAAATTGTAGTTTATACTGCTGAACCTATTAATAATCCTTTAACTAATATTTTACTTAATAGTGCTGGCGAATTAGAAGCAACTAATAGAGATGATTTATATACTCTTATTTCTAATTATTTTATAGACTATCAAGATAAAGATAAATATAATGATTTATATGTTTATCAAGTTATAAATAGTGGTAGCTATACTCCAACTAGTAATCAAATTATTTATGGCAATTATGATAATGAAGCTAAATTTGGTTATTATGAAAATATTAATGGTGATGAACTATTTAGAATACCAGATTTAATATTTAAATCTGAATCTATTGGCGGAGAACATACTAGAGATTTTGTATATAATATGAATGATACCTTTAATAAGTTCTATATTAATGTTCATATTGATAATAATCTTTGGAATAAAATAAAAGAATTAGGTTATGTTGGTTGGTTTGTTAGTTATGAAAAAGTAGAACCTATTACTAGATATACAGGATTATTAACTAGAAAAGATTTTGCTAATATAGCTAGTAATGTTACATGGCAAGAATCTAATTATGCTGCTAAGCCAGGTTTTGTTTCTAATAATTATACTAGTGATAAATGTTATCTATATAGTGGTAGATTTGACATTGATGATACTATTAAATATGATTTTAATATAATTCGTATTGATGGTAAATGTACATTTGAACCGTTTAGAGAAAAATCTGATGTTGTTGATATTGTTGTTAATACTACTTATCCATATAGTTATAATATGCCTGTTATAGGAGTAATAAGTAGAAATGTATATAAACCTATTAATAATTATAAATTAGTAGTAGCTGATAGTATCGCAGATGATAGAGCTGGAAAAGGTACAGCATTAGAAATGGATGATTATAAAGAACTTTCTTTAGATGCTGAAACTATGTTTCTTGCTACTGTTCTTAATTGTACTAGAAATATTTATATTAATAAAGAAAAAGAACTTATAAGACTTAATGATGTTCGTTATTCTAGTGGAACATATTCTATTGAACATGGATATAATGGTAGAATGACATATGATGGAGTATTAGTATATAATGATAATAGAGTTATTATGAATGAAGGAGATTATAGATTATATTCACCTGATAATATTCCTTATTATTATATTGATGATATACATCATTGTTGGTTTGATAAACCTTTTGTTGAATATATTCAATTTCCTCTTTATAGCGATAAGTTCTTTGAAAGTAAATGTTTTAATAATGAACCTAGTAAAATAGCATTTAGTATTAAAGAAGAAACTGATACAAAAAGTGTTGCATTTGGTACGTTTGTAGAACCTAAAAATAGTGTTGATTTATTTAAAGACCCTATTGGTAATGTTGACCAATTTGTTCCTAAGTTATTAACTCAATATCGTAATGATATTATTAATATTACTCGTTTTGATAAAACTATAAGACGTAGTAATATTATTCAAGATGAAAGTGGAGTTAATGCTTGGAGAGTATTTCCTATTGAAGGTTATAAAAATATTACTGAAAATAAAGGAATAATTACTAATCTTGTTGGTATTGGATATTATCTATTAGTACATACTCAACATAGTATGTTTATGTTTGATATCAGTGCTGCACTTAAAACTAGAGATGAAAATGTACAACTTTATCAACCTGATGCTTTTGAAGTTGATTATAAAGAAGTCTTTACTAGCGATAAAGGATATGGTGGATTGCAAGATGATTTAGCATATATAGTTGGAGAATTTGGTTATATATTCTATAATAATGATTTTCATGCTCTTTATCAATTTGATGATGGACAACTTAAATTAATGTATGAAGATATAAAGTTATGGTTAGATAAGTATCGTCCTAATAATGTTAGATTTGCTCATGATAAATGTAATAATCGTATTTTAATTAAGTTTGATTATACATATGATAATATAAATCCTGTTAGTAAAACTATTATTGAAGAAGCTTATAATGAAGTAATAAGTTTTAATTATAAAGTTGGTAACTTTATTAGTTTACATGATTATTACTTTAATAATGCTTGGTCAACTAAAACTAAATGTTATTTTCAAACTGAACATAATAATGATAGACTTAATTGTCCTCTTCATGTGTTTACTAATGAATATAATTATGGTAGATTTAATACTCATATGGGAGATGATAGTAATAGTCTTTATATGATTTCAAGACAAGAAGTTGGCGAAGAACCAGAACTTGTTTATAATAGTTATATTGATATTATTATTAATGAATCTTATGAACTTATTAAGTTTCTTGAATTTATTAAATATAAAGTACGCAAAATATATATTCCTTTCTATAGTGATAATACTAATAATCCTGTAGATTTAAGAGAACATCCTTATGCTGGAGATATACTTCGTATATTTAATGAAGATAATGATACTGATAATATTGATATTAATATTGATAAACTTAATAAGTTTAATGCTTATAAAAAACCTTGGTATGAACTAACTCAATATAACTTTAATTATTTTCGTAATACTATTAATAAACATCCTAATTCTTCAAGTGATAAACTTCGTAGAGTTTATGGTAATTATTTTATAGTTCGTTTCATATTTAATAATACAGATAATAAGCGCATTGAATTTGAAAGTCTTGAATGTGCTCAAACCCAATTTAGAAAATTATGATACAGTACAAAGATAGACAAAGACAAAAAGCATTTATTGGTGCTATTATTGGTGCTGCTGCTAGTATAGCTGGTGGTATAATTAAAGGTAATAAACAAAAGAAAGCTCAAGCAGAAGCTCAAGCTGCACAAGACCATAAAGATGCTTTACAAAATGCTCAAGCTTTAACTAGTGCTTATTCTAATCAAGATTATGTTAATCAATATAATGATAAACTTACCCTTAAATGTGGTGGAAGAATTAGACGTAAAGCTAATTTTGGTACAGAACTTGTTCAAGCTCTTCCTGGTTTGGGAAGTCTTGCAAGTTCTGTTACTGGTGTAGAAGGACTTGATAAATTAGGTGCTACTATAGGGCAAGGCATTAATGCTAATCAACAAATTAATGAAAATAAACGTATTGCTCAAGAAGCTGAGAAACGTAAGCAACTTCAATCAGGTCAACAACAACTTAATATTACTTCTAATGCAATGACTAATCCAATGACTATGTATCAACGTTCTAGCTTTATTAATAAATATAAATGCGGTGGACGTAGAAAAGCTTGGATTGGTGCTGCCATTGGAGCTGCTGGAAGTCTAATTGGTGGTATGCTTGGAAACAAAGGTAAAGAACCTATTCAAGTTAAACAAGACGAACAATCTGTTTATAGTGCTCCTAAAACTGGTCTTGAACGTCCTGAATGGATTACTAATGGTATTAATCAACAGTCTGTTATGCCTCCATCGGTTTACAGAGATAGATTGAAAACATATCGGTATGGCGGACGTAGACGTTAATCTTTTGCCCTCTGTTGGATTATTACATATAAGTATGAACTATTAATCGAATTATATGTTATCGTTCAACAGAGAGCCTTAAAATCAATAAAATATTAATTTCTCATTATATTATATAACAATGCCTAGAAAAAATAAAACTATTCATATAAGTGACATGCCTAGTGAATTTAAAGGTACAGTTACTAAAGATGGCAGATTTATTAAAAGTGGTATTCCTCCACTTGGTGGAGTTTATGATAAAGTAGCTAAAACTACCGGATTAATAAGACTTGGTAATGAATTTTTTTATAATGGTATTAATAATTTAATACCTAGAAATGATAGAGAACAATTAATGGATAATACTGCCGGTAGACTTGTTGATTATGTTAAGAATTTTAATAAAGAATCTTTTCCTAATGATGAAGACCTTGGACCAACTTTTCCATTTAATATTATTCAAACTCCTAGAACTAATGGAAGAAATATCCCACAAAAACAATATGCTACTGGTGGAAAAGTTCCTAATGTAGTTGATGGTGGTATTGCTCATCCTCTTGGTAATAATTTCTTTTATATGAATGGAAGAAAACATAGTCAAGGTGGTATTGATATTGGTCCTAGTGATAAAACTGGTATTGAAGTAGAAGATGGTGAAATTGTAGAAACTAATAGTGATGAACTTAAAGTTTATTCTGCTCAACCAATTATTAATGGAATTAGTCCTGCTAAATTAGTTATGGGTGGAGCTAATCCAAATAAAGTATTTAAAGCTCAAGAAGATTTTAAAGATAGAAATAAAATTAATGATGACGGTACTATAAAAGCTATGGGTGGTTTAAGTAGAGATAAAGATTATGGTTCTAAAAAGAAACCTTATCCTAGTGTAGCTAAAAAAGATTTTGCTGGAGGACATAGAAGTTATCCTATTCCTACTAAAGCCGATGCTATTGATGCTTTAAGATTAGCTGGATTACATGGTAGAAATGATGTTAAAGCTAAAGTCTATAATAAATATCCTGAACTTAGAAAGAAAGGTAGTAATGGATTGATTATTAGTATTAGTGGTAATGTTAAGAATGGATTACTTCATTCTCCATCCTCTACGGGGGGTCGGCACGACAAACTTAGAGATGGTGGAAAACGTATTAATCATCATGGTAGAACTTGGGAATATGATGAAGATAATGAATATTATATTCCAATAACTGATAGAACTATTACTAGAACAAGTCCATATCCTATTGATAGATCTGCTAGAGGTGAAACTGTTTCTGGTTCTGAATATACATTTAGAAATGGAAGACGGCATAAAAATAAATCTAATACTTTTAATGATAATCCTACTAAAAATTCTAAAGTAGATAATGGAAATCGTCGTCCTCAATATTATGCAGAACGTGAACTTCCTTTATTTAATGATGGACCTGCTATTACTAGTGGTCTTGTTAAAGCTGGTTGGAGTCATGGTAATAATAAAAATATAACTGTTGATAATACTAATATTCCAAATTTACCTACTACTAAATCTAAAGGGAATACCCCCCGTAGAGGAAGGAATAAGTCAAGTCAATCAGTTCAATCTAGTTCTACTAAAACTCCTCCTACTGCTACTTATAATCGTAATCTTCCTACTATAGAAGCTAGTATTCCTACTACTTTACCTGTTTCTACTAGTGCTCCTGCTAAACAATCTAGTCAATCTGATGGTAAAGGTCAAGGTAAATTTAAAAACATTACTACTGCTGATTGGATAGGTCTTGGTAGTAATATTGCTGGAGGATTAGGTAGTTATTTTGCAAGTAAACGAGCTATTAATAAAATGAGAGGTCCTGGCAGACCTACTCTTATTAGTGCTAATAAACTTAAAACTAAATATAATATTAATCCTCAACTTGATAGAATTAGAGAAGATAAATTTGAAGCTTATCGTGATATTGATTCTAATACTGCTAGTAGTCGTGTAGGTTTAGCTCGTAAACAAAGAGTTCGTAATGCTGCTGGTCAAGCTGTTAATCAACTTTATGGTGAAAAAGAAAATATTGAAACTAATCTTATTAATCAAGATAGACGTAATCAACAAAGTGTACGTCAATTTAATGCTCAACAATACAATCAATATATAGATAGAAAAACAGCATTTGATAATGGTATTAGAGAAGCTAAACTTACTAATGTAAATAATTTATTTACTGGAATTAATGCTGGTATTCAAGATATGATTAGTAGATATGAAAATCGTAAAGCTTTAAATAATACTATTGGTGCTATGAGAGCATCTGCTCCTAATGTTGATGATAGAATAATGAGAGATGCTGGAGTTGATTATGATGAATTTGTAATTCGTAAACGTAGAAAACTTGGAGGAAAATAACTATGCCTATAAATTTTTATACTCCTACTTTTAGACAACAAGTTAATCCTATTGACTTAAATGTTTTAGCTAAAACTTATAATACTCTTGAACAAGGACATCAACAAGCTATTCAAACTAAATCTCAAATTGATGCTCAACTTGCTCAATTAGATTTAAATGAAGCTGAAGATGCTTGGCGTCAAGAACAACTTAATAAAATTCGTAATGCTCTTACTGAAAATATGCAATATGGTAATGCTTATTCTAGTCTTGATGATATAGTTGGTACTTATGGAGATATAACTTCTAGTCCTGGAATGATTGGTCGTTTACGTGCTCAACAAGATTATAAGACTTATATGAATAATCTTGATAAACGTAATGATTTATCCGAAGATTATAAAAATTATTATCGTGCTGTTAATAAATATAACTATCAAGATATAACTGATAAGAATGGTAATGTTGTTGGTGGAACTAAATGGACTCCTACAGATAGAGAAGTTTCTGAAGTTCCTATGAATCAAATACTCAATCAAGCATTACAATGGGCTGCTAAAGAACAAGGTGGTAGTAGTCAAACTAGATGGCTTGATGCTAGTGGTAAAGTTACTGATGATATTACTAAATCAGTTACAGGAGAAATTTATTCTCATAGTAAAGGTCAATGGCAAAGATTAAGTAAAGCTAAACTTGCTGAAGCTGTTAAAGCTGTTATAGAAAATACTCCTGGTGCTAAAGCTAGTCTTGACCAAGATTATAAGATTGCTAAATGGAAGTATGACCAAAATGGAAGTAATCCTGATATAACAGATAAAAATGGTATTCTTCTTACTCCTGAACAATATCTTGCTAAACGTATTGACCCTTTCTATAATGCTGCTACTTTTTATAATCAAACTAGTGATACTACATATGGTGCTGCATGGAAAGCTCAATTAGCATTAGCTCAGAAAACTGCTGCTAATAATACTCAAAGAAAACAAGCTATTGATAATTTAACTTATAAAGGTACTCCTGTTCGTATTGATAATTTTATGCCTGCACAAGCTCAAGCTGAAATTACTACTAATAGACAATCAATAGCTGGACTTCTTACTAAATATAATCCTGATATTAATATTGATTTAAGTACTGCTGATACAGATGTTATTAGAAATAGTATTATGAGTAATATTAGCAATCCTACTGATAGAGCATATGCGCTTAGTTATCTTAATGATATTATTGATAATCAAGAATATATTAATAATCTTAAAGTTGGTAAATCCGAAGATAATATTTATGGATTTGATACTTATAATGCTATTATTAGTTTAAGTGATTTACCTTCTAATAAATATTCTAAGACATATAGTAAATATGTTAATCAGATATTTGGAGATAGTTCTGCTATTAGACAATATTTTAATAATGACGATGTATATAATTCATTTATTAGTGCTTTAGGTGGAGAGAAAAAAGCGGCTAGTCTTGGTATAAGATTTGGTTCTGATGGTAATGGTTATAGATATGCTGAATTACCAAAAGATTATCATAAATCTATTTATAGTTTTGGTAAAGCGGTTAAAGAAGCTGAAGATACTAGAAATCCTTTAAATGCTTTTCTTAATTCTGCTAAGACTAGATTTTTTGGTTACGGTGATAAATTTGTTCGAGTTGACTCTAATGGTGAAGAACATCATGCTGGATTGCCAACAGGCAATAAAGAACCTTATATTGGTTTAATTGATTATGTTGATTCTCTTAAATCTAAAAATGATGCTGTTCTTGATGGTGGAAAAATAACTTCTTCTACTATTGGAATTAGTGCTTTAACTCCTGAATTAGCTGAAATTAATTTTATGATGAATGCTAATCCAGAAGAAGCTAGTAAACTTTCTGCTTATAAAAAGAATAAAGAAGAACAAGCTATGATGGCTATTCGTAGTGGTATAGATTTAACTCAAGGTGAAGCTTATATTACTAGTGAGAATGGAGTATTTGAAAATATGACTTCTGAAGATAGAAAAGCTTATACTGCATATCTTAGAAGTGCTAAAGAAAATGAAATTATTCCTACTATAGTTCGTGACCCAAAAACTGGAGATGTAGGTGTTCAAATTAATATTGCAGGTTATTATGATACAGAAGGTAAACTTAAAAGAGAACCTGTAACTCTTCTTGTTGGTAGTGGAGCTATTGATAGTGCTGTTATTCAATCTTGGAATCAAGATACTGCTTGGAAAGCAGAAGGTAAAGTTGAAAATTATTATAATGCTAATAGACCTATTTCTCTTACTAATAATGTTGCATTTACTGGAATTGATAAATTTAAATTAGTGCCTAATGGTGGTGGTTTCAATTTAATTAATTCTACTAATAATAAAAACATTGGATTGATTAGTAAAGAAAGTGCTGTTGATATTATAGATAATTTATCTCAATGGGAACAAACAGTTACTGCTGTTAAAGCTGGAATGACTGTAGATGAACAAGCTGTACAAGCTATTCAACAAAATGTTGCTACTAAACTTGCACAACTTAGTGGTAGTACAGATCCTTATGTTATTCAATATTACTATGATGAATTAACTAATAATCTATATTAATATGGATGTATTAAAATTTCTACAAGGTGGTAATAAAACACCTAATCCTGAATATAATCCTAAAACTAAAAAGGGGGCTGTTCAGCCTCCTACTTTAGTTGATTACAACCCTGGCACTTCTATTAGTGACCAGGGTCGTAGTCGTTTATTTAGTCGTATTGCCGGACAATCATACAATCTTAATCAATATGATATAGACAAATATGCTCCTTATGATGTTTATGTTAATCCTGTTGATGACCCTGAAAAACTAGATAAAGAACGTGCTGTTAATCAAAGTAATTGGGAACAAGGTTTAAGAATGATTGGACAAATTGGTAATGAAATAACTGTTGGTACTGCTATTGGTTTTGCTGATTTGGCTGATGCTTTCTATAATATGGTCAACGATAGTTTTAATGATTATCAATCTGAAGCTACTAAAGAATTAGAAAATATTAAAGAATCTATAAATGAACGTCTTGCTATATATAGAGAAAATCCTAATGCAGCTTTTGATATTGGTGATTTTGCTTGGTGGGCTAGTAATGCTCCTAGTATAGCCAGTTCATTAACTTTAATGGTTCCTAGTACAGCAATTGCTAAAGGTGTTTCTTTTGCAGGTAAAACTATACGTTTTAATAAATTAGCTAATAAAATAGCTAATACTATTAATATGACTCAAAAGTCTAGAGCTATTACTAGTAGAGCTGCTGAAGCTGTTGCTATTGGAGTTCCTTCTAGATATCTAGAAAATTATCAAGAAGCTAGACAAACATATCAAGATATTGAAGATTATTCTAAAACTCAACTTGCTAATATGAATAATAAACAAAGAGAAGAGTTTTATAATAATAATCCTAAATATAAGGATATGTCTGATGAAGATATAGCTAAAGATATAGCTAAAAATAGTGCTGATATTACTTTTACAGAAGATTGGGCTAATGTTCTATTTGATGTATGGCAAGTATATAGTTTAAAGAACTTATGGAAAAATGCTTTAAGTGGTAATACTAGTAGTGCTAGACTTAGGAATTTAAATACTGCGTTTAATAGTAATATAGATGATGCTGCTGCAATTACTAATGCTTTAAGTAATAAAACTACTAAACAAGCTATTACAAGTACTCTTAAAGATGTTGGCGATGATATACTTCATGGAGTAAGAGCGGAATGGACAGAAGGTGTTGAAGAAGCTATTAACTATATAGCTAGTCAAGATGGTATGTATAATGGTAAAAAAGTATTTGATAAAGATATTCCTCAACAAACTATTAAAGATTATCTTCAAGACCCGATGTTATGGGAGCAAGCATTTTGGGGTGCTCTTGGTGGTGTTACTTTTAGTAGTGTTATGAATAAAGCTGGAGAGTTTATTAATAAACGTCTTGATAAAGATTGGACTTCTGCTGAAAAACAAAGAGAAAACGAAATTCTTGGTCGTACTGCTACTTTTCAAGCATATCAAGAAAGACTTAATAGTATTGCTAATGGTAAGAATCCTTTTATAACTACAACTGATGAAAATGGTAATCAAGTAAATCCTGATATTGTTGCCGGTACAGAAGAAGAACTTCGTAGTATAGCTGAAAAAGAATATATGGATAATATTATTATTAATTCTATGAATGCTGGTAATTTAGAACTTCTAGAAAGTTCTATTAATAGTAAAGAATTTAATGATAGTATTACTAATAAACTTGGATTACAACAACAAGATAGTAATGAACTTATTAATAGATTTAAAACTGAAATTAATAATCTTAAAAATGAATATAATACTACTTTAAATAAAGTTAATAGACTTGGTAGCGGATTTGAAGTTGGTCGTATTATAGCTACCCAAATGGTTCATGCTCGTAATCGTCAAGAAAATTATAATAATCTTCTTAATTGGGCTAATGATGTTTTAAATCAAGATATTACAAATAATCATATTGAAGATGTTGATATTAATTCTGCTAAGAATGGTATTTATCAGCATATTATTAATAGTATTCAAAGAGATATTAAAACTATACAAGATAATGCTGCAATTAATAATTCTGTTAAACAAGAACGTATTGCTCAATTAAATGAACGTCTAGATGCTATTAATAAACTTTATACACCTATTGATATTGAAAATAAAAATGATGTTCAATCAGCTATTCAACTTCAAAAACAATATAATGAAGTATTTAAAGATTTAGCAGAAGTTGTTAATGCTGAGATTAATGTTGAAGTTAATAAAAATCAACTTAATTTATCTGATGATAATATTAAATCTCGTATAACTTATCTTAATAACTTCTTTGATAATAGTCGTAAAAAGATTGTTAATAAAGCTATGGACGATTTACGTAATGCTTATAAACAATATGGTAAAGAATATGTTAATTCTGTTATTAAAGATGCTAATAATGGTAATAAACCTAATATAGATAAAATTATTAGAGATGCTTATGCTGCACTTGATTTAAGTTCTAAAGGTAATGAACATCTTAAAACTACATTAGAACAATTAGCTGAAATTGCAGAAATTGAAAACAATGTTAATAATGCTCCTAAAGAGGAAGAAGTTGCTCCTGTTAATCCTGATGTTAATGAAGTTAATGAAACTGATGTAGATGATACTAACTCATCTCCATCCTCCACGGGGGGTATAGCGGAGCGAGGCGAAGCGGTTCCTAGTGAGCCTACTAATACTGAACAACCTCAATCTCAAACTGAACAACCAATTTCTCAAGAACCTATTAGTACTTCTAAACCTGAAGTTAATAATACTCTTCCAGATGATGATTTTGAACGTGGTCAAATAGGTACTGATTTAGTTTATGAAAGTATTGCTGATTTAGAAGATTCTTTAGGACATGAATCTACTAGTAGTGATTTACTTAATGCTAGACAGTCTTTTATTGATAAACTTAGTCAAGCTGGATTTGAACAAACAGAAGCTGCTGATATAGTTAATAATATTATTGACGGTCTTACAGGTGGTAGTTTATATAGTTCTGTTCAAGATGATAGCACTAGACGTTTATTACTTAATGCTACTTATGCTACTGTTACAGGTAATGAACGTAATATAGAAGCTATTATGGATGATTTTGCTAATAGTGTTGATAGTGAAGGTAATACTAGAGGTAAAATTGTTAATGGTAAAGTTTATCTTAGTATTGGTCAATTAGTTGAATATATAGATAGTATTACAGGAAATAAAATTATTAAAAATTACTTGTTTAATCAAATAAAAAACTATCTTTACGCCAGCACTAATAATCAAGGTAAATATCGTGCTACTGATGAATCAACTATTAAAAAACTTAATGCTAGACAATTTGTTCAATATGTTGATAATATTGCTAAAGAACGTCTTGAAAGACTTCAAACTGAAAATACAAATAATGTTAATCTTGGATATATAGTTGATAATAAAAATGTTAAAACATTTACTTCTATTAAACAAGGTGATTATTTAGATGCTGAATATGACAATAAAACTAAACGTATTAATATTCTTACTAATAGAACTATTGTTGGCTATATAGGAGTTCCTAATATTGATAAGTTTGGTAATTATGATATGGTTAATCAAGGTTGGAAATATAATATTCATGCTGAAAATGGTCAAGTTGTTTCTCCACTTAAAGACGCTTTAATTAGTATTCTTGATGGTGATAGATTTGACGAAGAATTTATTGGTCATTTATATGAACTTGCTGTTAAAGAAGAAGTTACACAAGAAGAACTTGTTAATCTATTTAAAGAATTTGAAACTAAATATCCTGATATAGTTAGAGATTTTACTACTCCTGTTGCAAGTTTTGATTTAGCTGGACATCTTGTTAATCTTACTAAATACATATTTAATCAACCTTATGAAAATAGTCATGAAGCTAGTATTAATCGTTGGTTTAATAATCTTCTTAATAGTTATGACCAAGCTATTACAATAGTTAAAGGTGACTTTAAAGGTAAAATTAGAGCTACTAATGTTAAATATGGAGTTCTTAATACTATTGATGATACTAATGGTGAATGGAATGATGTACAAGAAACAGTAGTTGGTTATGATGAAAATATTAACAAACTTGGTGTAGTTGTACAAGGTCAATTATATCTTAATGGAGAAAGTAAACCTACTATTATTGAAAATCTTACTACTAATGGCATGCCTGTGATTAGTATTCCAAGTAGTGATGGTACTTCTCTATATGCTTTTTGTAAACAAGTTCCATTAAATAGTAATCTACTTAAAGGTGATGCTCGACGTATTATTAATTCTATTAAAAATGAAGTTAATAATCTTTGTAGAGATTATATTAGTGGTAAAATAAGTTTTGATGAACTTAAACAAAATCTTGGAGATATATTTGGAAATAATAAACTTATTAACGGAGATAGAAATACTGGACTTCAAATTAGTATTAATCCTACTAATATAGGCTTTTATGTTAAAGGTGTACATTTTAATGGTAAGGATTATGCTTTTACTATTAATTCTGATGCTGGTAATTATAAACGTAATATTATTATTAATTCTCCTCATATTGTTGGTAGTGCTTTTAAAATAGGTAAAAGTTATGGAATTAATGCTAGTACTATTGATGAATTAGATAATGCTCTTCGTCCTGTTATTGATGAAATGTTTAACTATGCTCAATTTGCTATTAGTAAAGATTTTATTAATGATAGTACAAAAACTAATAATAAAACTAATAAATATATTTATCGTGAAAATGGTAAAACTATTATAAATATTGATGGTAAAACTTATAGTTATAATAGTTATCAAGATTTTATTATTAATAATGGTTTAGTTAGAACTAAATTAGCTAATACTAATACTAATGAAACTGCTGGTAACTGGCAAATTGATGTTCATTCTAAACTCGATATTACTTATGAGCTTGAGAGTAGACCCCCCGTGGAGGATGGAGCAATACCTGAACAGCTATCAGAGTTCATGTTAGATGATACTCTTAATGCTATTAATTTTAATGCTTTTGAATCTGCTATAACTGCTAAGAATTTAACTCGTGGACTTAAAAAGTATTTTGCTAATGACCAAACTGCTATTGATTATATTAATGCTCTTCAAAAGATTGGTATTTTACCTAAAAATATTCAAGTTGTAGATAGTATTACTGATAATAATGGTAATCAAGTTAATGCTGTTTATCATCGTGATACAGATACTATTGAACTTAATAGTTCTGCTATTGCTGGTCAAAGAGTTTATCGAGTTGTTAATATTATACTTCATGAAAGTTTACATAGACAACTTTATACTAAATATAATACTGAACAAGCTCTTGCTTTAGTTAAACCTATATATGATAAATTTAAATTTTGGCTTGATACTCAAGATGATAATACTAAAGAAAGACTTAAACCTTATCTGTTTGAGAACTTTAATACAAGTGAAGCTCTTGAAGAATTTCTAGTTGAAAGTATTACTAGTAATGCTCTTATGTCAGCTCTTAATGAAATTAAATATGATAATAGAAAAACTAGTAAACGTAAGACTTTATTTAGTAGACTTCTTGAAGTTATTGCCGATATATTAGGTATTAAGATTAATGAAGATAGTTTATTAGCTGCTGCTAGAGATGCTTATAAAGCTATTAAAAAAATACCTAAAGAAAGTAATCAAGAGGCTATTCAAGGAACTTTTCAGTTTGAAGAAGAAACTGCTAGTATAGAACAAACTGAAAATCCTAATGAAGATAATAGTCAAGATTATAATTATAATAATGATAATCTTAATGATGGACTTGATATGTTTAGTAGTATTGATGATAATATAGTGAATATGGCGGAATTAACTAGCCGTTTACCAATAGACCAACAGCCCGAATTTGCCACTTTGCTTGATACAGGACGCATCAGTTTTAGCTGTATGTAGAATTAATCGAGCAAATATAAAAGTCGCTTAGAACGAAAGAAAACCACCTCTATGACGATGTAATTAAATTTTACTTTACATTAGTCATAGAGGTATTACTATTAATCAATTTAAACTTAAATATAAACTTATGAGTTGTGGAAATATTAAACTTGTAGGATATAATAATCTTAATAATATTATTATTAAAGAACATGGTTCTAATAATGCTGATTATTATAGTCTTATAGCTATGGTTGAAGACCCAATTTTTAAAAAGATTGTAGCTGATAAAGGTATTAATGTTAAAACTTCTGGAAGACAAGCTTATAATGCTCTTCTTGAAGCTAGAGCTATTAAACTCCGTAATATGGATGATATAGCTTCTGTTGCTGAAAAAGAAGAACGTGGTTTGTTTAGTACAATTAAAGCTAGAGATACAGCTATTACTTATATGGCTGATATTATGAATAAACTTAGTTTTAATTTTTTATATAATGGTGCTCCATTAAATTTTAATGAAATTAAAAAACGTACTAATGAAACTGTTATTAATGCTGGACTTAAACGTGCTAAGAAATTAGCCGGAAGTGATGAAGTTAAAAATAATGAACTTAATAGTTTTATTAATAATCCAAATCCTGCTATTAAAATTAATGGTCTTGGAGCATTTCTTCGTAAATATGGTGATGCTCAAGATTTTAATTATGGAGCATTACTTCGTTCTTTAACTAATACTGAATTTAATGAAGCTCTTTTTAATAATAAAAATGTAGCTAAACTTATTAAACGAGATGAATTATATCAAACTACTGATTATGAAGAATTAGGCGGTTATCTTGATGAAACTTCTACTGAAGGTGATGAAAATAGTATAGATGATGGTATTGATTTAATGACTCAACTTTGGAATTTAAGTATTGGTGAAGTTAAAGATTTTAATAAACATGTAGAAGAAATTATTAAATATCATCTTGCAAGTTTACCTAAACTTACTTCTAGTATTAGACTTGATAATGGTAGTTATTCTTTTGATACAGATAATGAATTAGGAGTTGTTACATTTGTTAATCCTGATTATTTATCAAAGATATTATATGCTAGTGCTGATACTAGTAATGTTGATAATTTCATTGCTAGTCTTAAATGTATAGCTGAAAATATTCCTAATTGTGAATGTTTGATTCAATTACATGATTTACTTAGCAAAAATAAAGTATTTGCTAATAAGTATATGATGGTATTTAATAAACCTATTATATCTAAGATTGAAACTTACATTCAAACTGATAGTGTTGGTAATAGTTATGTTCGTTCTCGTATAACTAATCCCAATACTAATTCTCGTACTATTTTACAGAATACTTTTTATAATAATGTTAAGAATAATATTATTACTAATCGTGTTCCTACTGCTCGTGAAAAGTTTCGTATATATGATAGATATAAAAATACTCCTCATGCCAATCTTTATTTATATGATGCTTTTAAAGAAATATTTCCAGATATTAATCAAGCTAGTTTTAATTTAGCTATTGCTAAGATTGGTCGTGTTGCTATGGCTAATAATCTTATCAATTTTGCTAATGTTATTAATCGTACAGTTGAAAACTATAATAAATATGTAGAAGCTCTTAAAAAAGATAAAAGAACTAAAATGCCTGATAGTTTTATTAATAGAGGTGATACTTCTATTATATATCAAATGGCTGATGTTTTTAAAGATATTATTTATATTCCTGTTGAACTTAATTCTCGTAATCCAGAAGGTAATTTAAGTTCCGATGTTATTAATAGAAGTTTTATTACTAATATTGCTAAAATTATTAATGATGATAAGTCTACTATTGAAGAACAAAATGCTATGGCTGAAGCCTATGCTAGACAAAAGTTTGCTAGTCATCAATATGATTATAGTAATTTACTTCTTGAACATAGAGATGAAAATGGTAATATAATTAATTATGGATTATTTAGACGAGTTGGTAATGGAACTCCTAAACTTACTGAATATGCTCGCAGTATGTTTAAGACTTCTCTTCTTAATGGTATTAGTGAATTAGATAATAACAATAATGACTTATATCGTAGTATGAGTGACGGTGATTATTTAATTACTGCTATGGGATTATTTATGACTGATATTAATAATTCTGAAACTCCTACTGCTAATTATTTACTTCCTATACCTAGTGATGCTCCTAAAAACTTTACTATTACTGCTCCTAGATATAGTCTTAATGGATTACGAAGTCAATTAGAAGATGGAACTAAAATTATAAATAGAGAACATCCATTATTTAAACAGTATTATAATATAGC